>Ga0154874_121_pt1 | contig 90416 bp, 82 predicted proteins | sample Rifle2008BG19ft_FD_105846 | JGI IMG/M metagenome (GOLD analysis project Ga0154874, IMG submission 105846) | candidate division Zixibacteria bacterium RBG_19FT_COMBO_42_43
GGATTCTGACTAATTTTCCTTCCATAATGATTTTGGAGCTAAGGTTATCCCACCTTGAGACAAGGTGGGTCTACGAATGTCCGTCAGGAGTAGCTCCTGACGGAACCGTTAAAAATTTTCCTTCATTTATTACCCAAACGCTAAAAGTTGGTCAAGCGGTCTATCAAGCCTCTCTGAACTGCCAGATGCTCAAAGAAACGATAAATTATAACTGATAAATAAACCAAAATTAAAGTTGAAAGAGTTAAAATGAAAAATAACTCTAAATTACTTATACTTGATAATACCTGACACATCTTTTCGCCGGTGATATATCTGCGGGCCAGCTCAATCCAGTAGGTCAAGGGATTGATTAAGGAGATTTTTTGCAGCCAGCCCGGTAAAACCTCAATTGGGAAAATCGCTCCGCTGACTAAGAAAAATAAACCAGCCACCCCTTCGGTCAGATAAAAACTGTGATGGGCAGTCACCATGGAGACCGCCGCCAAAATCACACCCAGAGCCGCAATCCCCAAAAGTCCGATGCCCGTAACCAACACCAGCATAGGATAATTTACCGCAGAGAGGTCAATCGGAATTTTTAAAACCAGCATTCCAAAGGCAATCGTGGCAATAACGGCAAAAACTGTAATGAATAACTTGGCGGTGCCTCTTCCGAAAAGATAAAAATACATTTTAGCCGGGGAGATAAAAATATATTTCAGCATCTGATAATGCTCCCGGTCTTCGTGAATAGTCCAGGCCACGCCGTACAAAACATTCCCCACAAACATAAAAAAAGCGTTCCCCAAATACATAAAGGTCAGATTGTAACTTCCGCTTGCCTGAGCATTGCCGGATTTGGCAATCACCCAGTACATTACCACTAAAATCATGGAAGAGGCCAGGGGCCGGACCACCGAATAGACAGCAAAAATCCACCAGTCAGCCCAGTTGGATTCCATCTTCCAGCCCAGCCAGGAAGCCAGTTTTAAAGTTTTAGTGTGAGTAGAAAAATTCTGATTCATACTATTGCCACTTTAAAGTTAGACGTCCCTGTTTTTTCCCCAAATTCTCCATAAACAAAAGGGCATAATGAGATATCCAGATATAGAAAATCGATAAACCCAACAGCAGTAAAATTTCAATCTTCACATCCAAAAAGCCCAGGGTCTTGCCAGTTTTAAAACAGAGCTGCCTCATCCCGTCTAAACCCAGACTAATCGGAATGGCAGAGGCAAACATAGCTACCGTATAACCCAGAGTTTTAACCGGGAAAAAAAATCCACCCAGAAGATAGATCGGCTCCTGAAATAAATTAGAAGTGTGCCAGGCCTCCCTCCCCCATAACATAAATAGGGAAGCAAAAAACATCCCCATGCCATACAAAGCTATCATGGTCAAAATAAAAATCAAAAAAAGTTCAACAACACCGCTGATGAAAAAATTAACTCGGAAAATTAAGCTACCAAAAACAAAAACCACCACTGCTCTTAAAGTAGCGTAAAATATTCCACCAATCGCCATTCCCAAAAGAATCGACATTCGGGAGATTGGGGCAATCAAATACAGTTCCAGATTTCCCATCTCTTTTTCCCAGTAAAATTGAGAAGCCATGGACCACAAGACATTCATCCAGTAAGCAGTCATAGCTCCACCCAAAATTACAAAACCAATGTATTCCTCCGGTGCCCTCAAAGCTTTGTAGACATAGACAAAAGCGGCGGTGTTCAGAAGAGGCAGAACCGTTTCAGACAAAATCCAGGACGGCTCCCGGTTAGCCCCCACAATCCGGACGTAAGCCCGGGCCCAGATAGATTTAAGATTGGTTTTTAAATCAGTTTTCACTTTCCAGACTCCTTCCGACTAAAGCCACAAACACATCTTCTAAAGAGGGGTCGGTCTTACTCAAGGAAATAATTTTAGAGCCGTTGCTGCTCAAAGCTTGGGTCACCTGAGAAATAGCCGAGTCATTTTCCAGAATAAATTTCAATTCAGTTCTGCCAATATTATGTTTATGCTCCAGAGCAAATTTTTTGACCCCCGGTAGCTGGGAGAAATGTTCAAAATTTTCATCGGTGAGATTTATTTCAATATGCACGATAGTTTCCTTCCTCAGAAGTTTTTTCAAATTGGAAGGGGAATCACAGGCAATCACCTTGCCGTGGTCAATAATAGCAATCCGGTCGCACAGCTCATCGGCTTCGGCCATATAATGAGTAGTCAGAAGCACAGTTTTCTGGGAATTATTTTTAACCCAGTTGGCAATATATTTCCTGACCTCACGCGCAATCTGCACATCCAGCCCTAAAGTGGGCTCATCAAAAAATAAAATCTCCGGGTCGCTCACAAACCCCCGAATCACGTTCATCTTCTGTCTCATCCCGGTGGAAAGCTTTCCGATTCTGGTTTTGGCAAATTCATCCAAACCAAATAGCTTAAGTAAGGTATCGATTCTTTCATAGGCAATTTTTTTAGGGACGCCGTAAAATTGGGAAAACATCCACAAGTTTTCCCGGACATTCAAAATGCCGTAGCCGGAATGCTCTCCTCCGGAAACCATATTAATCCTTCTTCGCACCAGAGCCGGATTTTTGACCACATCTACTCCGTCCACCAGGGCGGTTCCGGAAGTGGGTAAAAGCAAAGTGCACAGAATCTTAATCAAAGTAGTTTTTCCGGCACCGTTGGGCCCCAGAAGCCCGAACAGCTCGCCTTTGTTGATGGTCAGGTTGACCTCTTCCAGGGCCGTAATGAAAGAAGGTGCGGGCTTGTCTTTGGCCTTTTTAATTTTAAAAGTCCGATTCAGTTTTAAAGTTTCGATGGCATGATTCATTTATTTTATCCGTCAAAAAACCGCGACTTCTCGGATAAGCCACGGTTAAATTTTTTACCTTGAGCTTTCCTCAATAGTTTGAAAAGGGGTCTGACTTTTATAGAACGTAAAATCTCTACCCTTTGCTTGACTGCCTGGATAAGTCTATAATTATAAAAAAATCAGAGTTTGTCAAGTTGTTTTACAACTGCTGGAGTCTTGAAACTTCCAAGCAAAATTTTGTTCTTCAAATGAATTTTGAATATTTATTAAAATCCCATAAAATTTTAAGTACAAAAAAATTTTCAAAAAAACAAAAAAAGTTCTTGACAAAAAAACTCAACAACTTATTTTGGTTGTGAGAATAAAATTTTTGAAATTTCGCTCTTTTTAAAAAAAGAAAAAGTTTGCAGCAGGTTCTTGGTTGCATAGCTTTGATTAGCTGTAGCAGTATAAACCCTAACCTCTAAAAACAGAGGAGGTGAAGAAAGATAATGCCGACCAAGAAGAAAAAGATGAAGAAGGCCAAGAAGCGCAAAAAAATGTAACACAGTTGCTTTTTTGCCGGAAAGTCCCGATTTTACTCGGGACTTTCTTTTTGGTGGATTTTTTGTAGAGACTTGATTATATACTAAGGCATGTCTGGCAGAAAATTTATCTTATATCAATTTCCGGCTATTTTTTACGCCCTCCTGATTTTTGCCATCTCCAGTATCCCCCATTTGAATCTTCCCAACCTGCATCTAAAATTTCAGGATAAGCTGTTTCATTTTTTGGAATATGCCATCTTTGCCTTTTTGCTAAGTCGGGCTTTTTCTAATAGCTCAAATTCTTTCTTCAAGGAGAATTCCGGGTGGCTGACTTTAGGTTTGGGTATTTTGTATGCCTTGGGAGATGAATCCTATCAAAAGACGGTACTGGGAAGAAGCAGTGAATTTTATGATTTTGTAGCGGACTCGCTGGGGATTGTTTTGACTTTAACGGTAATAAAATCTTACCAGAAGTTTAGGGCATCTAAGGTTTGACAACAAGCTTTTACCAGGTTTTTGTAGCTAAATAGCGGATTTACCGCCTTGACATTGCCGATATAAATATTATAATTATTAAGCAAAGGTGCGTAAAAAAGAGGGATTCCAAAAGTTCTTAAATCGGCTCCAAAGGATAAATAAAGAGAACCCAGCATTTAAAATTTCCAACATAATTCTATAAAAGTTTGTTAATCAACTTCCAAGAGCTGAAAAGAACCCATACCTGCGGAGAGCTAAGAAAAAACCACTCCGGGACCAAAGTCATTTTGAACGGGTGGGTCCACAGCTATCGCAATCATGGCGGTTTGGTATTCATTGATTTAAGAGACCGCTACGGCATCACTCAAGTTGTCTTCAACCCTCAAATCACCGACCCTGAAACGGTCAAAAAGGCCGGAGGATTACGAACTGAATTTGTAGTGAGCGTCCAGGGAATAGTGCGGGAAAGACCGGCCGGTGCGATCAATAAAGACTTGGCCACCGGCGAAATCGAAGTCGAAGGACATAAACTGGTAGTATTAAATGAATCCAAAACTCCCCCCTTTGAAATCACAGACAACCCCAATTGCTCCGAAGAATTAAGATTAAAATATCGTTATTTAGATTTAAGGCGGGCTCCCTTACAGCACAGAATAAAAATCAGGCATAAAGCCGCCAAAGCGGTGCGAGATTATCTGGATTCAGTCGGTTTTTATGAGATTGAAACCCCTCTTTTAATCCGCTCCACGCCGGAAGGTGCCCGGGATTTCATCGTTCCCTCCCGAGTCAATCCGGGAAAATTTTATGCTCTACCCCAATCTCCTCAATTATTCAAGCAGATTCTGATGATTTCGGGTTTTGACCGCTATTTCCAATTAGCCCGTTGCCTGCGAGACGAAGATTTGAGAAGTGACCGGCAGCCAGAGCATACTCAGATTGATATAGAGATGGCTTTTGTGACGCAGGACGATGTTTTCACCACAGTGGAAGGGATGTTGGCTTTTGTGTGGGAGAAGATTTTGAATATAAAACTTTCCATTCCGTTTCCTCGTCTCATATATAAAGATGCTTTAGAAAGATTCGGCGTAGACAAACCGGATATCCGTTTTGGTATGGAGCTTTTTGATTTGACTGAGAGCTTAAAAAATTCCGAGCTGAAAATTTTCTCCGAGACCATCAAAAACAAAGGAATAGTCAAGGGGATAAATTTCAAACAAGGGGCTAAATTAAGCAAAAAAGAGATTGATGAATTGGAAGATTTCACCAAAAAACAGGGGGCAGGCGGACTGGTTTCCCTAGCCATTTTGGAAAATGAAATTAAGTCACCCATCGGTAAATATCTGAAAGAAAATGAAATAAAAATTATCAAAGAAAAAGCTTCGGCTCAAGTCGGGGATTTAATCTTGATCGTAGCCGGCAAACCTAAAATCGCTTATGATTCTATCGGAAAATTAAGGGTGGAAACCGGCAGAAAATATAATCTAATCGACAAAAATAAATGGAATTTTTTGTGGATTACGGAGTTTCCTCTGTTTGAATATCACTTGGAGGAAAAAAGATTTGACGCCATGCATAATATCGTGACTTCTCCTTTCGCCGAGGATATGGAAAAATTGGAAGAAGGATTTAAAACCAAAATACCCTCAGACAGTCCGGACCATCCCTGGGCTAACATCCGAGCCAATCAATATGATTTAGTCCTGAATGGAAGTGAAATCGCCTCCGGGGGTATCAGAAATCACCGAAGAGATATTCAGCAAAAGATTTTCAACGCTTTGGGAATGACAGATACCCAGGCTGAAAGAAGGTTCGGTTTCTTATTGGAAGCCCTGGAATACGGCGCCCCTCCCCACGGAGGAATTGCCCTGGGGTTTGACCGGATAGTGGCTTTGATGACCGGGGTAGATTCCATCCGGGAAGTAATCGCCTTCCCCAAAACTACTGCGGCCCAATCCTTGATGGACGGCTCTCCGGCTGAAGTGGAAGAAAAACAATTAGAAGAGCTGGGGATTAAATTGGATTTGAAAAAAGATAAAAAGTAAAACAGTTTCAGATAGAAGTGATCGGTAAAACCATCTCTCATTACAAAATTTTAGAGAAATTAGGTGAAGGGGGGATGGGTGTGGTCTATAAAGCCCAGGATACCAAGCTAAACAGACATGTTGCACTCAAATTTCTTCCTCACCATTTGACCGATAACGAAACTGAACGGGCTCGTTTCCTGCAAGAAGCAAGGGCAGCTTCAGCCTTGAATCACCCTAACATTACTACCATTCACGATATATCAGAAAACAAGGGACAGCATTTTATAGTAATGGAGCTTATCGCAGGACCCAATTTAAAGGAACTGTCCGCAACAAAGTTGGAATTGGGCAAAATTATCGAAATTGCAGTCCAGTTTTGCCAAGGTTTGCAGGCGGCCCATGAAAAGGAGATAGTTCATCGAGACATAAAATCTGATAATATAAAAATCGCCCCTGAAAATCGGGTCAAGATTATGGATTTCGGGCTGGCCAAGCTAAAGTCAGCCGCTCCGCTCACTAAGGCAGGCACTACCCTGGGGACGGTATCCTACATGTCTCCGGAACAAGCTCAAGGAAGGGAAGTTGACTATCGGACCGACCTCTGGTCTTTTGGAGTAGTGCTGTATGAGATGCTGACTGGAAAGCTACCTTTTCGAGGAGAGTACGAGCAGGCGGTAATATACTCCATCCTGAATGAAGAGCCTGAACCGGTGACCGGTTTGAGGTCAACAGTACCCGTGGAATTGGAGCAGATAGTAGACAAAGCCCTGGCCAAAGATGTCAACCAGAGATATGAGAATGCAGATCAACTTTTAAGAGACCTGCGTCAGGTCCAAGAAAGTCTCAAGGTAACCAGTGCCACAACTTCATCCAAGTCGATAGCAGTTCTTCCGCTGGACAATATTAGTCCAGATAAAGAGAATGAGTATTTCAGCGACGGCCTGACCGAAGAAATAATAATGAACCTGTCCAAGATAAAAGACTTAAAAGTCATCTCCCGTACTTCGGCTATGCATTACAAGGGGACCAAAAAACCGTTAAAGCAAATAGCCAAAGAGCTGCAGGTTCAGTATGTCTTAGAAGGGAGTGTCCGCAAGCAGGGCAGCGACTTGAGAATCACTGCCCAGCTGATCGATGCAGTGCAGGACGCCCATTTGTGGGCGGAAAAGTACAGCGGTACTCTGGATGATATTTTTGATATTCAAGAGAAAGTAGCAGAGAAGATAGTAGAAGCGCTTAAGGTTGAGCTTACTACAGGAGAACAGCAACAGTTAAGCAGACGTTACACTGAAGATACGGAAGCTTATCAATTATATTTAAAGGGCCGCTATTTCTGGAACACAAGGAGGGAAGAGGGGTTTAAAAAGGGCATCGAATACTTTAATCAGGCTATAGAAAAAGACCACAACTACGCCCTGGCTTACACTGGCTTGGCAGATGCTTATATTCTGATGCAAGTTTATTGTTATCTTCCTCCCCATGAGACTATGTCTAAAGCCAGAAGCGCCGCTCAAAAAGCACTTCAGATTGACCCGTTGCTGGCTGAAGCCCACGCCTCATTGGGACATATAAGAAGTCTTTACGACTGGGACTGGCCCGGGGCGGAGAGAGAGTACAAGAGAGCCATCGAATTAAATCCTGGGTATGCCCCGGCTTATATGTGGTATGCCATAACTTTTTTTGCCGTCCTGGGAAGACTGGAAGAAGCTTTATTACAAATCAAGAAGGCTCGAGAGTTGGATCCCTTGTCACTTATCATTAATAATGACGTTGGATTGATTCATTTTTTTGCTGGCCGATATGAACAAGCAATTGAGGAGTACCGCCGGACTTTGGAGATTGACTCACATTTTTTCATATCTCATCAGTCCTTAGGTTTGGCCTACCTACAATTGGGAAGATTCGACGAGGCCATTGCTGAACTTCAGCAGGCTTTAATACTTTCTAAGAACAGTAGCGTGGTTTTAGCTTCACTGGGCCAAGCCTATGGCTTCGCAGGTCAAATTAGCAAAGCTGAAGAAATTCTGGCAAGGTTAGAGGCTCTTTCAAAAGAGAGATATGTGTCCCCCTACGCTATGGCTCTCGTCTACGCCGGAATGAAGGATAAAGTTAAGACTTTGGATTGGCTCCAGAAATCTTATGAGGAGAGAATCCTGTTTATTTTGCATGCTCCTTTGAAGGTTGACCCGGGTTTCCGAATTCTTCATTCGGAGCCGAAGTATATTGAACTGCTTAAAAAAGTAGGTTTGGAAAAATGATCGGTAAAACCATCTCTCATTACAAAATTTTGGAGAAATTAGGCGAAGGGGGGATGGGTGTGGTTTACAAAGCCCAGGATACTAAGTTAGACCGCCTAGTGGCTCTGAAGTTTTTGCCGGAGCATCTTTTATATGACCCTACCTCCAAAGCCAGATTCATACAGGAAGCCAAAGGGGCCTCGGCTATCAATCATCCAAATATTACGACGGTATATGAAATTGATGAAGCTGAAGGAAAGTCCTTTATTGCTATGGAGCTCATCGAGGGAAAATCGTTAAAGACCTTAATTGAGGAAAAAGAGCTTCCGGTCAATAAAATAATAGATATGGCAATTCAGGTCTGTGAAGGTCTCCATAAAGCACATCAATCTGGTATAGTGCATAGAGATATAAAACCTGAAAATATTTTAATAGGAAAAGATGATTTAGTAAAGATTTTGGACTTCGGACTAGCCAAACTAAAGGGAACTTCCAGGCTGACTCAAACCGGTACAACTACCGGAACAGTAGCCTATATGTCCCCTGAGCAGGCCCAAGGAGAAGAGGTAGACCAGCGCAGTGATATTTTTTCGTTGGGGGTGGTGTTGTATGAAATGATTACTAATAGAAGCCCTTTTGAGGGGAAACATTCAGCGGCTATCATTTATTCGATTATAAACGAGACACCCCAGCCTTTAGCCAGATTTGACAATACAGCTCCGACCAAACTCCAAGAGATTGTGGACAAAGTCTTAGCCAAAGACAAAGGGGAGAGGTATCAACATATTGATGAACTGTTGGCAGACTTAAAAAGATGTAGAAAAGAATCGGGACAAGATGCAACAGCAACTAAAAAGGATAAAAAAGGTGTAGCGGTTTTATATTTTGAGAATCTTTCCTCTGATCCGGAGAGTGATTACTTCTCGGCTGGCATCACCGAAGATATTCTTACGGATTTGTCGAAGATCGAAAGTATTCGAGTGGCCTCCCGGAATGCGGTTTTGCCTTATAAAGGAAAAGCAGTGGATATTCCACTCTTGGGTAAAAAGCTGAATGTAGATGCCGTGCTGGAGGGAAGCGTGCGGAAAGCCGGCAACCGTATCCGAATTTCGGCTCAGCTGATTGATACCAAAGAGGGTTTTCACCTTTGGGCTGAAAGATATGATAGAGAATTAAAAGAGGTCTTTGACTTACAAGAAGAGATAGCGAAAAAGATTGCTTCGGCCTTGAAAATAAAATTATCTGAAAAAGAAGAAGAAAAAATAGCACAAAAATATAAAGGGAATTTGCAGGCCTATGATTATTATTTGAAGGGGAGAAATTATTATTCCAAATATACAAAGTCAGATATGCTAACCGCTATACAGATGTTCAAGAATGCTCTGGAGGTTGATCCTAATTACGCTCTGGCATACGCTGGTCTAGCTGATAGTTATTACCAGATGGTGGAGAAGAAATTGGACGACGATAAATCTCTAATGAATAAAGCAGAACAAGAGGCTCGGAAGGCATTGAGTATCGACCCCAATTGCTCTGAAGCTTATAAGGCCTTGGGGACTATCAGTGGTTACTTGGGTCGTTATAATAGTGGTTATAAACTACTGCGAAAAGCCCTGGAGATAAATCCCAATTATGAGCCAGCCCGGACAAACTTGGGAATCTATCTGATGACTTTGGGGGAATTCGAAAAAGCAGAGCACGAATTACTTTTGGCCCTGGAGCACGATCCTACTTTGCTTTTCCCCTGGATTGCTCTGTCTTTTCTATATCTTAAAAGCCAGAAGTATTCTCAGGTAGAGGCTTGTGCTAGAAAGCTAATTGAATCAGAGGAGTCCTCCTTCTATATAGTGGCAGGCCATTTTTTCTTAGCTAAGATGCATATGTATTTGCAGCAATACGAGAAAGCCTTCTCCCAGTTGCAGAAAGCTCTGGAGCTTCAGCCGAAAGAGCCTAGATGGATTTCTTGCTTGGCGGTTATATATGCTGCCAGAGGAGATTTAGAGTTGGCCCTCCAGACCATAGACGAAATGACCTTAGAGGAAGAGCCACATTTTCTGGTTTTCGAACATCTGATACAAAGCTATGCTATCCTACAGAAAAAAGAAAAAATGTATGAATGGATTAAAAAAGGAATATCCATCCATGTGTCGGATTGGGTATTTTTAGAATATGATCCTCTTTTGCATGCAATGCGAAAAGAGCCTGAATTTCAAAGATTATTACAAGAAATCAAAAATAAGATTATGAATTCAGAATGATTGGTATAGCTTAAAGCTAAAAAAATTTTAAAATATAAAAGGAGGAGTTAGTTGCAAAAGCAATTGGTGAAGAAGCTAAGCTTAGATGGGGATATCGACCAGAGAGTATTGTTCGGTCAAAACGGAGTTTTTTTGAGGATTATCGAAGAGGCCTTTGGTATAAAAATTATAGCTCGTGGTGAGACAGTTACCTTGGAAGGTGTTGAAAAAGATGTCAAACAGGTCGAAACGGTCATCCATGATTTAATTTCCCACCTGCGCAAAAATAACGAGCTCTCCGAGAGATATGTGCTCTATTCCATCAGCATGGTAAAGCAAAACGGAGTAGGCCCGGCCGAAGAGATAGAATCGGCGGCTTTGATTACTTCCATCGTTACCAAAGAAAGTATCAAACCCCGCACCGTGGGGCAAAAAGAGTATGTCAAAGCCATGGAGAACCATGATATTGTGTTGGTCATCGGTCCCGCCGGGACCGGAAAAACTTACTTGGCCGTAGCCACAGCCGTGGCGGCTTTGAAACAAAAAAAGGTCAACCGCATAATTTTGTGCCGACCCGCAGTAGAAGCCGGTGAATCTTTAGGATTTCTGCCGGGGGATATCCGAGCCAAAGTTGACCCGTATTTGCGGCCGGTCTACGACGCTTTACACGAAATGTTACCCTCTGATAAAATCCAGAAATTGATGGAACTGGGAACTATAGAAATTGTACCTTTGGCTTTTATGCGGGGGAGAACTTTGAACAGTTCCTATATCATCTTGGATGAAGCCCAAAACGCTACTTTAGCCCAGATGAAGATGTTTTTGACCCGGGCCGGAGAAAATTCCAAAGTCATCATCACCGGTGATATCACGCAGATTGATTTGACCGACAAAAAATCATCCGGCTTGATTTTATGTCAGAAAATACTGGAGAAGGTGGGGGGGATTAAGTTTGTGTACCTGACTGAAAAAGACGTGGTGCGTCACAGACTGGTGGCTGAAATAATCAAGGCATTTGAAAAATACGAAAAAGGAAGTTGAGCGTTTTTTAGTAAAATCTCACCCTATTCAGTTACTTAATGTCCAAAAATCTACCCAGAGCATTCGTTTACAATTTAAATAAAAAATCCCGGCTTAACTATACCTCCTTAAGAAAATTAGCTGAAAAAATTTTAGAAAAAGAGAAAACCAGAGCTGCTGTCAACCTGATTTTTGCCAATGACAGCTATATGAAGAAATTGAATTCCAAATTCCGGGGCAAAAATAAAACGACGGACGTGCTTTCATTTCCATTGGAATCGGAGTTGAAAAGGGATTCGGTCTTTTTAGGAGAAGTTTACGTTTCCTTAGAGCAGGCCCGAAGACAAGCCAAAGAATATGGGGTCAGCTTACATAAAGAACTCCAATGTTTGGTGGCTCACGGAGTATTACATCTGTTGGGATATGACCACCAGACTAAAAAAGAAACTCTGGAGATGAGAACAAAAGAGGAACTATATTTACGATAATAAGGTTCCTCAAACCCAAATTTTAACTCAAGAAATTAAATTTACAAAATTTGGCGAAACTGATATATTGAGTTAGCAATAGAAGGAGGGTTAGTCCTAATTGGTAAGGCAGCGGACTTGAAATCCGCCGGGTGAAAGCCCATGGGGGTTCGAATCCTCCACCCTCCGTAACAATTTCATTATACCGGTAAAATATCAGCCAAGGAGAGGTGGCCGAGCGGCTGAAGGCAGCTGCCTGCTAAGCAGTTGTGGGGGAAACTCCACCCCGGGTTCGAATCCCGGCCTCTCCGTTACAAACCTGTCTTCGACCCTGAAGGGTTCAGACCCTGAAGGGAGCGGAGTCGAAAGCGGTGCGGTTAATAAGCCAAGTGTTCAAACCATGGCGAAAATTGCTAAAGCGTTGGGCGTTCCAATGGAAGATTTGATAAAATAAACTTATGAATATGGAAATTATCAAAAAATACAAAGTGTTGCTTATCCTTGCTCTGGTAGTGATAGTGAGTATCTTTTTCTTTTTTTATCGTTTTTATCATAACGACGTTAAAGCACTAGAAGATTTTTTGGCTTCCTACGAAAAATTTGATAAAGCCATTTTAGATTTTTCCATAAGTAAGAATGATGACTTAGAGAGCAAAGCTGGCGACGCCTTTATAAAACTTAATATAAAGGCTACTTTTAGAATATCTTCTTTAATCAAAAACGACGCAGAACTCATGGACAAAGCTCGAGAGATCGCGGATCTTTCTGGAAAAGAGCTAGAGAGTCTTAGGGCCTACAAAAGAGCAATCCAAAGTAAAAATACTGGCTTGGATGGGTTGGCTAAAGAGTACGGTGATTTGACTAACAAAAGAAAAACTGCCTACGCTCGTTTTCGGGAGCTTGCTGAATTAAAAAATTAAATTAAGGGTTAAAGAATTTGCCGCCAAAGAAAAACTTGAAATCGTCCTTTCCGCTCCGGTTCCCGCCCTCACTTACAAGTTTCGGTCGGGCAGGCAAGGCGAGGCGGGCTGAAGGGGGGTGTGGGGGGAATTCCTCCTGCCGAGTCCAGTCAGTTCGGTTCGGATATTTTCAAACAGACACCGTATAATTCAAAGGGAGGAAAAGATGGCCAATATAAAAATCACTGTCAGTCAAAATGGACCTTTAAGAATTGAAGGGGAAATTAATATCTGCGATGCCCAAGGAAATACTTACGGCTTAGCCGGCCGAACTATGATTTCTTTATGCCGTTGCGGAAATTCTAACAATAAACCTTTCTGCGACGGTACACATAACAAAATCGGTTTTCAACATGAGCCAACGGCATTTGAACTGCCCCCTATGAAGCCAAAAGTTTAAATTTTCTTGACATTTTGTGAGTAATTTGATATAGTTGGCACAAATACTTAAATGGAGCTAATTAGATGACTTTAGTAGATATCTGGCGACCGGGTATAGCTAAGACTTATACAAACCTTCTTTACAACACCATCCTAGTAATAACTGCTAGTTTGTTGGTGGCTCTTTCGGCTCAAATAGCAATACCATTGCCATTTACGCCAGTCCCTGTAACAGCTCAAACTTTGGCAGTGTTGTTGATTGGAGCAGTTTTAGGGTCTGCCAGGGGAGCTTTGGCTATCTTGACATATCTGGCCGAAGGTGCCGCTGGTCTGCCGGTATTTGCCGGTGGAAAGGCAGGTTTGGCTTGGCTGGCTGGTCCGACTGGCGGGTATCTGATTGGATTTGTCATAGCTGCTTTTGTAACTGGTTATCTAGCAGAAAGGAGATGGGATAGAAATATTTTAACCGGTTTTCTGGCAATGCTGATTGGTAACGTCATCATTTTTGCTTTTGGTTTGTTGATTTTAGGGGGTTATGTGGGATTTGATAAAGTTTTGGCTTTGGGATTTTACCCCTTTTTAATCGGTGATATTGTCAAGCTGGCTTTAGCGACCTTTCTTCTGCCTTTGGGCTGGAAAGCCCTGCAAATATCTGGAAAAATTTAAGTTTGTCTGTAGCGGTGCGATTCATCGCACTAATTATAAATGGTCGGATAAATCCGACCGCTACGAATAGCTTATCTTAACCCATCTTTTCTTGACTAAGTACTCCCTCAAATATTATCTTTATCTTCAATTCTTGACCCTTAGAACGAATTTTAACTCGATTAGGAGGAGCCAATGTTTAGAACTTCAGTAGTAAAAAGATTCAAAACTCTATTTTTTGTCTTATTTTTAGCTTCATTAATACCTGCCTTAATTCAAGCCCAATCAGTTTACAAGTACCCCGCCAGCAAAGCAGAAGTTGTCTATGACACTTTGCATGGTGTGGTAATTTCCGACCAGTATCGCTGGCTGGAAAAACAGGAAGACTCGGCCGTGGAGGACTGGGTAGCTAAAGAAACTCAGTTTACTCGCTCAATTTTGGATACTCTGCCACATCGAGATGAAATTTATTCCCAGCTGAAAAAACTTTATGATTTGACCACCATCTCCAGTCCCAGCATTTACGGCGAGAAATACTTCTTTTTCAAAAGAGAAGCCGGCCAGAACCATTCTGTGGTTTATGTCAGAGAAGGAAATCACACAGCCCCTGCCAGAGTGGTTTTAGACCCTAATACTTTCAGCACTGATGGAACCGTGGCTTTGGACTGGATGCATCCTTCACCGGAAGGAGAGCTGATTGCTTACGGAAAATCGGAAGGTGGGAGTGAAATTTCTACTCTTTACCTTCGAGATGTCACTACTGGTAAAGATTTGGATTTGAAGATTTCCTATACTCGGGCTGCCAGTGTGGCTTGGTTAAGGGACTTATCTGGATTTTACTATACCCATTATCCTAAACCTGGAGCTGTGCCTGAGGGAGATGAGAAATATTTTCGAAAAGTGTATTTCCACAAAATGGGGGATAATCCAGAGAATGACCAATTAATTTTTGGAGAAGGTAGACCCAAAGAAGAATGGTGTGACATTGAGCTTTCCTCTGACCACCGCTATTTAATGCTTTCGGCCTCGTTGGACTGGACCAAAAACGATTTGTGGATTCGGGGAGTAAACCAAACCGGAAGTTTTATACCCATAGCAGAAAAACTAGATGGATCTTTTGGGGGGGATGTTTTCGGAAATACCTTGTATTTGTTAACCAATTACCAGGCGCCTCGCTACAAGATTATGACCACACCGGTTAACAATCCCAAAATGGATAACTGGGAAGAGTTAGTTCCAGAGCAGAAAGGGGTTATCAGGGGGTTTCGAATTGTAGGTGGAAAATTGGTTTTATTGATGAGTGAGGATGTGGCTTCTAAAATTTATATTTATTCTTTGGATGGGAAAAAAGAAAAAGAGATTCCTTTGCCTACTTTGGGTTCAGTGGGTGGTATAGACGGTAAACAGGATGGAGATGAGCTTTTCTTCTCTTTTACTTCTTATTTTTATCCCCCCACAGTTTACCGCTACGATATGAAGACCGGCAAATTAGAAGAGACCGATAAGATGCAGCTGGATTTTGATCTGTCAGCTTATGAGGTTAAACAGATGTTCTATAATTCTAAAGACGGCACCAAAATACCCATGTTTATCGTCAATAAGAAAGGTTTGAAATTAGATGGAAACAATCCTACCTTACTTTATGGATATGGCGGCTTTGATATCAGCCTAACTCCCAGTTTCATCCGTGGAATTTATGTCTGGTTAGACCGAGGCGGAGTTTATGCGGTTGCCAATATCCGTGGTGGAGGAGAGTATGGCCGAACCTGGCATGAAGCCGGAAGGTTAGAAAGAAAGCAGAATGTTTATGATGATTTTATTGCGGCCGGAGAATGGCTGATTGCGAACAAATACACCAACAACCAAAAGTTAGCCATTCAGGGAGGAAGTAATGGTGGTCTTTTGATGGGAGCTATGTTGACCCAGAGGCCGGATTTGTTTAAAGCAGTGGTTTGCCAGGTACCACTTTTAGATATGTTACGTTATGAAAAGTTTAAGATTGCCAGATTATGGATTCCGGAATATGGCTCTGCTTCTGACCCCGCTCAATTTAAATGGCTGTATGCTTATTCCCCTTATCAAAAGGTCAAAGAGGGAACCAAATATCCCGCAACTATGATTACCACCGGAGTCCAAGACTCCCGAGTTGACCCGATGCATGCTTTTAAAATGACGGCTTTGTTGCAAAAAGCCAACTCGGGACCAAATCCAATTCTATTGCGTGTTGAACCTAAAGCCGGTCATGGAGCCGGTAAACCGGTTTCTAAAATTCTGAATGAACAAACCGATATCTGGGCGTTCTTACTGTGGCAGTTAGGAGTGGATAAACAACTGGCCGGGAAATAGTTTTTTCTCTGATGTTATTTTTTGCAATTACAAATTTATAAGGAGAGCTAAATTTATGTGGAGAAGAATCAACTTACTAATTATTTCTGTAACCTGTTTAACAATGCTTTCGTGTTCTCAAAAAAAGGAAGCCACTATGAAACTGCATCAGATCTTTGATTCCTATTGGGAATATAGATTAAAAGCTGATCCGACTTTTGCCACTTACATTGGTGACCACAGATATGACGACAAATTGGCTGATTTTTCTGAGCCAGCTTTTTATGCCGAACTGGATACTTTAAAAAATTATTTAGCAGAATCAGAAAAAATAAGTAAGAAAAATTTGTCTGAAACAGACCGAGTCAGTCTTTTAATTTTTCAAAGAGTCATCAAAGATGGAGTAGAAGGGGCTAAATTCAAACCTTATGTCTTTCCTATTTCACAACAGAATGGACCACATGTAGATTTTCCCCAGCTGATTTCCTTTCATCCCTTCAAAACTCAAACAGATTATCAAAATTACATCACTCGCTTAAATCTTTTTCCCAAACAGATTGATGACATCATCGCCAATATGCAGAAAGGTGTAGCAGAAGGATTACTGCCGGCCCAGGTCAATATAGAAAAAGCCATCCCTCAAATAAAAGCTCAAATTGTCACCAAACCAGAGCTTTGCGAACTTTATAAGCCGGTTAAGAAATTTTCGGCAGATTTTTCAGCTCAAGTCCAGCAAGAAATAACCCAGCAAGTTTCCCAGGCCATTTTAAATTCAATAGTTCCCTCTTTCAAAAAACTTTTGGATTTTGTTCAAAATCAATATCTGCCCAAATGTCGCAAAGAAGTGGGCATCTGGGCTTTGCCGGATGGGAAAGAAAGATATGAGTTTTATGCCCGAATCCATACTACCACCAATTTGACCCCGCAGGAGATTTCTGATATCGGGAAAAAAGAGTTAGAATGGATCCACACAGATATGAATAAAATTAAAGAGCAGGTCGGCTTCAAGGGAACTTTGCAGCAATTTATGCAGCATTTGAGAACTGACCCCAAATTTTACTACAGTTCCAAAGATTCATTAATGAACGGTTTCCGTCAAATTTTAGTTAAAATGGATGCTAAATTACCGGAGCTTTTTGGACGTTTACCCAAAGCCAAATGGGATTTAAAGGAGATTGAATCATATCGTGCCGACGCAGCACCGGATGCTTATTATTATTCCGCCCCGGAAGATTTTTCCCGTCCCGGTTATTTTTATGTCAACACATCGCACCTGAATATGCGGCCCAAATATACCATGGAGGCCTTGGCTTATCATGAAGCAGTCCCGGGACATCATCTGCAGGGATCTATTCAGCAAGAGTTACAAGACCTCCCCAAATTCAGAAAGCATGAATGGTTCACCGCTTTCGGAGAAGGCTGGGCTTTATATTCTGAAGGACTCCCCAAAGAAGTGGGATTTTATTCTGACCCTTATTCTGATTTTGGCAGACTTACTTTCCAGGCCTGGAGAGCCACCCGTCTGATTGTGGATACCGGGATTCATTATTTCAAATGGTCCAGACAGCAGGCGATTGATTTCTTCAAGCAAAATACAGGATTGTCCGAGCATAATATTATTTCAGAAGTTGACCGCTACATCGCCTGGCCCGGGCAGGCCTTGGCTTATAAGATTGGTCAACTCAAAATTCAAGAGCTAAGGGATAAAGCGGAATCTGAATTGGGTGAAAGATTTGATGTTAGGGCTTTTCATGATAAGGTTTTGGAAGAAGGGAATTTGCCTTTGGATGTGTTGGAAGAGCATATTAATAGGTGGATTGAGGAAGTGAAAGGCAAAGCGTAGTTTTCAGGTGAGAAAGTTTCTTTGTAAATAATTAGGGCGGAGATAAACTCCGCCCCTACGCGTCTATTTTATCAGTGTCAACTTACGTGTCTCAGAATAAATGCCCGCTGTCAGCCGATAATAGTATACTCCAGATGCCAAATGAGCCGCGTCAAATTGAACCGAGTGTGTTCCGACCTGTTTCTCCTCATCAACTAGAGTAGTCACTAACTGACCCAGTACGTTGTAAATCTTAATCTTCACCAGTGACGGCTCTGGCAGGGAGTAGGAGATAGTGGTGGTGGCGTTGAAGGGATTGGGGTAGTTGGCCGACATTTTCGATTTCATCGGCAAAGATTTGGATTTGAGCTCATCATCAGGCAGCCAGTCAAGTTCTTTATCAGCTAGAACGCTGTCATCCATTATAATGGCAGGGGAGGTCTGGGCTTCGGTGTTGTTGTGTCCTTCTCCTCGTCCGGTCAGATAGGTATGAGTGTGACTTTCCAGCGCCTTCCATAACTTCTCAATCTCCTCTTCTACGTCGATTCCTATGGAAACCTTGAGCTCATTCCACCACAGACCCCAATTTCCATCCATATAATCGAGATAAACCGTTGCATTCGAGGCGCTCTTTCCTTCGCAATGAATGGTCAGCCCCAGCCGGTAGGTATGTCCCCGAATAAGATTAGCCGACAGGGAGTTTACGGTGGAACCGTTGTCCAGTCCAAATCCGACATCTATGATGTCAATGCCGATAAAACCATCTGTGGTCATGCTGTGAAGGGTGGCTGACCTGACGACTTTTCCACCTGCAGACAGGTCGTATAAAGTGAGGGTCACTGTACTTTTGACGTCGTTAAATCCGGTAAACACCCCGTACAGAGTCCAGCCGCCAGCCCACTCTATATCATAACTGATTGTTCCGTCAACCTCATTTCCAGCATTGTTCGAGTCAGAACTGATGAGGAAATCTGTGTAGACTGTGGTTGCAACGAACTTCTTACCAGCAGTGAAATTAGAAACATCGAAAAAGACTTCGGCGGTGTTGGCAGTAGCGTCACAATCGTTTTTACACCCTACTAGGCAATCCCCGAACGGCCCGCCAGAGGAGAAGCTGCAGTCCTCGGCTTGCAGAGGGGGGCTGGTTTCGCCCGGGTTTATTACTACATCTGCACGGGACTCTTTTCCCGTTAAAAGTGAGACAACAGATACGACAATGAAAAGGAGTAATATTAACCCAAGAGAATTTAATTTTTTCATGACTGCAGCAAACCTTTCTTTCGCCGCTGAGTAGACAGACTAGCAGCAAATTTTGCCTGGGGTTGAAACCCTTGGTGTAACCAGTTAACCCGTAGGATATTAAATGTGACCTGGAGTCAACTTCTATACTAGTATAACTTATTTCTACTTTTTGTCAACAGGGTTTTTATCTTTAATGCAACCGGCAAGTGCGTCGGGCTTGGACAGTTCAGTCCCGACAATCCCATTACTTCTTAATTATATTTGAGGAACTGTCAGGAGTAGCTTCTGACAGAACTAATTAAATCTTGATTTTCAACTTTTAGCTTGTTTTTTTATGTACTCCTCCATACGCTTCTGCAGCTCCTCGGGTGGAACATCCTCAATATGAGTGGCAACCCACCAGTGGTTACCGCAGGGATCTTTAACACCGCCGTGGCGGTCCCCATAAAACTGGTCAGCCGGCTCCATGACCGACACCGCACCGGCTTTGATAGCCTTTCTAAAAGTGGCGTCAGCATCATTTACGTACAGATATATGGAGGCGGGCATAGGTTTCCACTCTCCTCTGGCTTCCCCCAGCATAATAGTGGAGTCACCAATTTTTACCTCGGCGTGCATGATAGAACCATCGGGCCAGGCGTGACGCTCTTTTTCTGTGGCATCAAAAGCGTGCCGGAGAAAATCAATTAAGGCAGCCGCACCCTGAACTATCAGGTACGGTATAACAGAATGATATCCGTCCGGAATAGGTTTGACTGTCATTGGCTTTATCTCCTTCTGTTAATGTTGATGATATGAATTTCTAAATTTTAATTGGGTTGTCAAGTAAATAAGATAAACTGGCTAACATATTATGATTCTATTTCAAATATTTTTTAAACCAACCAGAAATGCGATTCAACCTCTCAATTCTCCTATCCGGTCTTCCGGTTCGGGATAATCCGTGAAATTCTTCCGGGAATCTGACAAAATCGACTTTTCTTTTCAGAATTTTCAGAGCCGCAAACAGCTGCTCGGCCTGCTCGATATGACATCTCAAGTCGTTTTCATTATGCAAAATCAGAAGCGGAGTCCGGATATTTTTCACATAATAAATAGGGGACATTTTTAAAAGCCGCATCCAGTCTTCCCAGGGCTGACAGCCCAATTCCCGGTAATCATCATAGCCGATATCCGAACTGCCGAAAAAAGAAATAAAGTTCACCACACTCCGTCCGGTAATGGCAGCTTTAAATCTATTGGTATGCCCCACAATCCAGTTGGTCATGTAACCTCCATAAGAACCACCGGTCACGCCTAATCTCTTCGAATCCACATAAGGTTTTTTACCCAAATAATCCACACCCGCCATAATATCTTTGTAATCCGCATTTCCCCAGTCTTTATGATTGCCGGCCGCAAATTTTTCTCCGTATCCCTGCGAACCTCTGGGATTGGAATAAAATATCACAAATCCCAGAGCTGCCAAAAACTGAAACTCATGAAAGAAAGCATTGCCGTAAAGCACTCTGGGTCCGCCGTGAATCTGCACCACGGCCGGATATTTTTTTCTGGAATTGAAATCAGGCGGCTTCATAATCCAGCCCTGAATCTTGGTGCCATCAAAAGAAGGGAACCAGAATTCCTCCGGTTTAGAAAGATTTAGTTGGTCTAAGATTTCCTGGTTAGCCGAAGTCAATTTTCGAGCTTTCCCACCACCGCTATTTAAAACCCAGACATCCCCGGGATTCCCGACATCAGCAATCAAAGCCGCAATTTTGCCGGTTTTTCCGTTCAGATGGATATCAGCCGTTCTAAAAGAACCGGTCAAAATTTTGGAAATTTGTCCCTGCAGATTCACTGAATAGATATGTGAATTTCCGGAATCACTGACTACAAAAAAGAGCCGCCGGCTGTCGGAAGACCAGAAAGGGGGAGCTACGCCATGCACGTCTCCGGTATCGGTGATGACCAAATCCTCACACATCCGGTCCAATTTTGGTGTCAGATTCCGGGCTGAATTTTTCTTATTTGGCTCCGCCATCCAAACCTGATAATTTCTTACTCCCCAGGTATCCTCCGGATAAATATGAGCTAAATAAGCAATTTTTTTCCCATCTGGCGACCAAGCTATAGCCTCCTTAGGTCCCAGGGGAGTGGAAATTTTCTTAAGATTTTTTCCTTCCGGGGAAATCAGCCAGATATCCTGTCTTAAAGGATTTAAATCCGGGTCTACTGAACGATTAGAAATAAAGGCAATCGCCTTTCCATCCGGAGAAAATCGGGGCCAATGCTCTTCATATTTTCCTCTGGTAATCTGTTTAGCCTGTCCGCTCTTGATATCACAAACCCAGATATGAAAACCGTCTTTGGGTAGCCAGCCGTCTCCGTCTAAGCGGTAAAAAATTCGGGTGATATGTCTGACAGTCGGCTGAACCGGTTTGCCATCTTTATCCTTGAAAATCTCATCTTTTCGGAAAGAATACGCTAAATACTTTCCATCCGGTGACCAGGAAAGCTGTTTGAAACTTCCTTCAGTTTCAATTAATTTAGCGGCCTCCCCGCCATCCCGGTTGATAATATAAATCCCCTGTTTTTCTCCTCTCTTGGATATGAAGGCAATCTGCCTTCCGTCCGGAGACCAGACCGGTGAGGAATCTTTGACTTTTCCGAAGGTGAATTGTCGGTTCTGTTTACTCTCGGTGTTGACCATCCACAGATTGGAATAATATTTGTTGTCTTTTTCATCTATCCATTCAACGCCGTAAACTATTTCTTTTTCATTCGGTGAAATGGCTACCGAGCGGACGAATTTTAAAGAAAATAAATCCTTGGCAGTGATATTTCTTTTTTTGACCATTTTTTCTCCTTGCTTCCTTCTCCTTAAAGGGATGGTAGCGGTCGGATTTGTCCGACAATCTTATAATGTGTGATGAATCACACCGCTACAAAGTCCCTAATCCCTGTTTTTATTACCCCGTGAGGGAGTCGAACCCCCAACCCTCGGATCCGAAGTCCGATGCTCTATCCAGTTGAGCTAACGGGGCGTTTTAATTAAGATAGCAGGTTGAAAGAAAATTTTCAAGAAAAGTTTCAGAGAATTTTTTTAAAACTCTGCTTGATTTTTAAGGGTGGGAATAAAACAAAAATTAAAATGGTGAAAATTGCTAAAGCCAGAGTGGGGATTTGAATCCACAACGGATCGATTTCGGGATAGACGATTTTTTCTAAATAATGGGATATAAAAGAGCCCTGATAAACCTGTTGGGGTGAGGCCTGTTCTCTGAGCTTATTTTCCAAGATAGTCAGGGGACAGTATTTTCCCAATACTGATAAGCCGGCTACGTAGAATATTCCGACTAAGTGCAGGGTTCGGAATTTCCACCAGTCTAATAAAGATTTTTTGAATGCTAAAGCATAAAGGGTAATGAAAAAGCCGACCAGCATAAAAATTATCCAGATTAGATGGACGAATATGACGGCATCAGCTAAGATTTGGTAAGACATAGATGGTTTTTTATAAATACGAAGGGTAAACTGAAATTTAATTTGACTTCTTTGGGATTTTTTTTAGATTGTGAAATTTGAGGCAAGTTTGAGTCCCTATCGTCTAGCCTGGCCCAGGACACCGCCCTTTCACGGCGGTAACACGGGTTCAAATCCCGTTGGGGACGTTTTTTTATAATATCCATTAGTAAAAAAATTTAATTTAAACAGAGTAGCGATATGCTATTTACCTGGCTCAGCCGGGATGGAAGACTGCTTTTTGCCTCCAAGATAGTCAGAAGCTTAGGTTACGGTTTTCTAAGTGTAACTTTGGCCATCTATCTGGACTTAATTGGCTTGGACCGAGTACAAATAGGCACCATCCTGATGGCGACCTTGGTGAACAGTGTCATTTTTACCTTTATTTCGAGCTTCTGGGCGGACAGATTCGGTAGAAGGAAGATGGTGATAATTTTCGGTCTGCTTATGTCTCTGGCCGGGTTACTTTTTTATTTCACGGAAAATTATCTCCTCTTAATTCTGGCAGCTTTTATCGGAACTATAAATGTGACCGGAACTGAGGTCGGTCCTTTTTTATCCATCGAACAAGCCATAATACCGCAGACCTGCCCGCCTGAAAAGAGAAATTTTGCTTTTGCTATTTACAATATGCTGGGGACTCTGGCTATGTCGGTCGGGGTATTGGCGGGTGGTTTCCCCCAATATCTTCAAAGTATATTTGGTCTTAGCAAGGCCGCCTCGGTGAAGCCGTTGTTTCTTCTGTATAGCTTGTTAGGTGTAATCTCCGCCGTGATAGTTTCCTTTATGTCTGATAAAGTTGAGATGAATTCTGTCAATGGACCGAAAAAACCTCTCTATCAGATATTTTCTCCCTCCTCCAAGAAAATTGTCCTAAAGCTTTCCCTTTTATTCGGGATTGATTCCTTTGCCGGAGGATTTATCATTCAGAGCATTTTATCCTACTGGTTCTTCGTCAAATTCGGAGTCAATTTTGCTCAATTATCGCATATTTTCTTCGGGACCGGGGTGCTGACTGCCTTATCTTATCTGGCGGCTTCGGCCTTGGCCAAAAGATTTGGACTGGTGAACACTATGGTCTTCTCCCACATTCCTTCCAATATTCTTTTGATATTTGTTCCTCTAGCCCCCAGTCTGCCTGTGGCAGTGGGTTTGCTTTTGGCTAGGATGTCGTTATCCCAGATGGACGTTCCCACCCGGCAGTCTTATATAGTGGCGATTGTGAATCCGGAGGAAAGGGTCCCGGCGGCCGGGATTACGGCTATGGCCCGAAATACGGCGCAGGCTATTTCTCCGTCTATTACCGGTTATATTCTGCAGTTTTTTTCCCTTTCAGCACCTTTTTTTATTGCGGGGGGTTTGAAGATTGTGTATGATATATTGTTGTATCTGAATTTCAGAAAGCTGAAAGCTCCGGAAGAGAGGTAAATTACACGGGTCAAATCCCGTTGGGGCGTTATATGATGCTGAAATGTCTAATTTTGTAGACCCAGCTTGTCTCAAGCTGGGATAACATGTGGTCCCACGTTGGGGACAACGTGGGTCTACGAACCAAACTACAAGGAGTGTAAAATGAAATGGGTTACTCGGGAAAAAGCCAAGGTAGACAGGATTGCCTGTCCCTGGCTTATAAAAAAGTTTATCGACCCGGAAGCGGAGTTTCTGTTTGTTCCGGCAGAGCAGGTCCTAAAAATATCCCAGCAGCAAAATGCGATTCCTTTTGATGTGCCGGAGGTGGAGCTGGGGCATCATGAAGATAAATGCTCTTTTGATGCGATAATCGAAAAGTATAAATTGAATGATAAAGCGCTCTGGGAGTTGGCTCAGATAGTTAGAGGCGCTGATACCCGGAACCAAACCTTGACTTTAGAATCGGCTGGGCTGGCGGCGATTGCGGAGGGTTTTAGAGCTATGACTAAGAACGATTATGATAATATCAGCAAGCAATTTTATGTTTATGATGCGTTGTATGAGTTTTGTAAGATGAGGGTAGGGAAATAAAGGTAGATGTAAGAAGGGGTTTAAATTCCGTTGGGGAAATTACAATTAAGAGAATAAATGTTAGAACCTGATAAGAATCCAAAAAAGCTATTTCTGTTGTGAAAGAGTAGACGGTAAGAGTAGAAATAATGAGTGACTTAGGCACAAAGAATCGAATGACAATTGTCTTTATGGGAGGTGTTCTGGTTGTCCTCGGCCTTTTGACGAGTTGTAGTCACAAGAATTCGCATTGGGTGCCGGGCTATGTCGAGGGGGAGTTCGTTTACGTCGCCTCGCCTCTGGCTGGCCGGCTGGATTCGCTGTATGTGGAGCGAGGTCAGCAGGTGAAGGCGGGCGATCCGTTTTTCGCCTTAGAAAATACCTCGGAAAAATCCGCCCGGGATGAAGCAGAACGGCGGCTGGCACAAGCTAAGGCAAATTTGGAAGATGTAAAAAAAGGGAAGCGTCCCTCGGAAATGGAGTCGATCGAAGCACAGCTCAAGCAGGCACAAGCGGTGCTTGTGCTTTCCGAGAAAGAACTGACCCGGCAAGAAGAACTCTTTCGTTCTAGTCTGATTGCCGAACAGGACCTTGAACGTGGTCGTTCCAGACGTGATCAGGACCACAATCGAGTCGTACAACTTGAAGCAGACCTAAAAACAGCACAGCTTGGCTCCCGCATCGACCAGATTCAGGCGGCAGAGAACGAGGTAGGAATACTGAAAGCAGCGTTGGTACAGGCTGAATGGAACCTGTCACAAAAGCGCCAGACCGCGCCAGAGACTGGATTGGTGTTCGACGTGCTCTACCGCCAGGGTGAATGGGTAGCCGCGGGTCGGCCAGTCGTTGCGTTGCTACCCCCACAGAATATCAAAGTGCGTGCATTTGTTCCGGAGACACAGGTTGGTAGAATTCATCCGGGTGATAGCTTGCGGATTGCTGTGGACGGTTCGCCTAAACTCCTTATCGGGAAGGTGAGTTTCATCTCACCGCAGGCAGAATATACTCCGCCGGTCATTTATAGCAAGAATAGCCGTGACAAGTTAGTCTTCATGATTGAAGTAGTCTTCGATCCTAAGACTTCAGCGGGCTTGCATCCCGGCCAACCGGTGGATGTGCAACTCAAATTCTAAGTTATGGTTTACAATCTGGCTGTTGACGTTCAGGGGATGACTAAGCGTTTTGGCAGTCTCACGGCTGTCAACCACGTTGACCTTCAAATCCGTGCTGGAGAAATTTGTGGTTTTCTGGGTCCCAACGGCAGCGGCAAAACCACCTTTATTCGCATGCTCTGCGGGTTGCTCCGCCCGGACGAGGGGAGTGGTACATGTTTAAGTCACAATGTACTCACCGGGAGTGAAGCCATCAAGCGGGAGGTGGGCTATATGACTCAGCGGTTCAGTTTCTACGAAGACTTGAGTATCGCCGAGAATCTTGACTTCGTAGCCCGTATGTATTCCGTGAATAACCGGCGTGAAGCTGTGCAGAGGAGCGTCGAACAACTCGGTCTCACGAATCGTAAGAATCAACTTGCCGGCCAGCTTTCTGGTGGCTGGAAACAGCGTTTAGCTTTGGCTGCCTGCATGATTCACCAGCCGAAATTGCTTCTGCTGGATGAGCCCACAGCTGGCGTGGATCCCAAAGCCCGCCGCGAATTTTGGGAGGAGATTCATCAACTGGCCGGGCAAGGGCTGACATTTTTGATCGCCACGCACTACATGGACGAAGCCGAGCGCTGTCATAGGCTCGCTTTAATTGTCAATGGCAGACTGCTTACTCATGGCACGGTCGCCGAAGTCATCGGGAAGGCTAGTCTGACTACTTGGTCGGTCAGCGGTCCAAATTTACTAAAACTTGCCCAACAGCTCCGCCAGCGTTCTGGTGTGGATCAGGCTGTACCCTTCGGCGACATACTGCACGTGAGTGGAGGCGATACAGCCACCCTCGAACAAGCCATCGCTCCGTTTCGTACGGAGCAGTATGAATGGCATGCGGTCGAGTCGGGGCTTGAAGACGTTTTCATTCACTTGATGGATAGCTCAAAGGAGAATTCTTTGCCATGAAAAAGCGGTATGAGTTCTCACTGGCACGGTTTTGGGCCATGATTGTCAAGGAGTTCATCCAGATGAGAAGAGACCGATTAACTTTCGGAATGATGATCGGTATCCCCCTTATCCAGCTTACTCTCTTCGGTTTTGCAATCAACGCAGACCCAAAACATCTGCCGGCCGCCGTGCTTTTGGCCGACCAGGGTCCGCAGGGCCGTACCTTGCTGTATGCCATTCAGAACAGCCAATATTTTCATTTTATTCGGGAGGTGAAAACACAAGCCGAGGCGCAGGATGCATTAGCGCGGGGCGAAGTCCAATTTGTCATCAATATTCCGGAAAATTTCACCCGTGCTCTCCTTCGTGGCCAACTCCCAAGTATTCTGGTAGAAGCTGACGCCACCGATCCTGCGGCTACAGGCAATGCTCTGGGCTCACTTCGTGTCCTCTTTAACACTGCCTTGCAAAACGATCTCAAAGGTCCGCTCGCCTATTTAACGGGTACAATCGGCCCTATCGACCTGCGGGTTCATGCACTTTACAATCCTGAAGCGATTACGCAATACAATATTGTGCCCGGTTTGATGGGGGTTGTTCTCACGATGACCATGGTCTTGATCACTGGGCTAGCCATTACGCGTGAACGTGAGAGTGGCACCATGGAAAATCTACTTTCCATGCCGACCCGTCCGCTGGAAGTGCTGATTGGTAAAATTATCCCTTACATCCTGGTGGGATACATTCAGGTGGGGCTTGTCCTCTTAGCGGCACGCTTTCTTTTTCATGTGCCGATGGTCGGCAATCTTATTCTTCTGCTAGTGGTGTCTCTGGTTTTCATAACCGCGAATCTAGCAATAGGGATCACCATTTCCACACTTGCTCAGAACCAACGCCAAGCCATGCAAATGAGCATGTTTTTCTTTTTACCCAACATTATGTTATCCGGATTCATGTTCCCCTTTCGGGGCATGCCCGGGTGGGCTCAGGTGTTAGGCGAAATGCTGCCACTCACCCATTTTTTGCGAATTATCCGCGGTATTTTGCTCAAAGGCAATGGACTGAATGACGTCGCCCTGCAACTATGGCCCATAGCGCTTTTTGCTGCCGGTGCACTTACTATTGGCGTGAAGCGCTATCGTCAAACACTGGATTAGTTTCACTCTCTCCCAATGGGCTGGTGGCATTCCGACAGGAATTGAAATTCCAGCTCCAAATAAAAATGCAATTCTCATTTTTTAACTATCACATCCTCTTATACCTCGGCCCACTCCCACCCTCTCCGGGAGTCCACCTTGGAGCCAAAACATTCGTGTCTTAGCTGAATCACCTTAACTTGTCTATAAGATCGTGTGGCAATTCATCCAGCCCCTCTTCACCGACTTCTATTATAATAGCTCCAGCTTCAAATTTCAACTTTTCCCCTAAAGAAAAATAGCTTCCGAATTCCGGCTTCAGCTCCAAGAGCTTAAAGTAAGCCGGACTGTAAGCTTTGATAGATATCTTTTTCTTTTTGGAATCGCAATCCGACTCAACCCATATTCCGTTTTGGAAAAAGAAGTTTTTACCCCCCACCCAGGCATTTTTCTTATCTTCAACCGAGCCAGAGGGCGTGATAGTCACCATACCAGGTGCAGCTTCTGTGGTAACTTTTCGCAGGTTTGCCACTTCTTTAGCACTCTTAAAAGCCGCCTCTCCTGTCTGTGGGGCATAAGAGACAGCAGAACTGGCTCGATCATAAAGCTCAGCTCTGGGAGTCTGCACGTCTGCATCCGCCAAAAAGGAGGTATATTTGGTCATAATCCCGTACTTTTTAGAAAGGTCAACTATTTCCTCTGCTACTTCTTTTGATTCACCTGCCAGCCGGATCTGGTCTAACAGATAGCCGATTCTGCGATTGGCCCATATCTTGGGAATAATCTTCTGCCAGCTAAAATGTTCTGTAAAATTTACCGGGAAAAAGAAACTTTTCTGAGTTCCATTGAGGTCCCCGGAGAGTCGAACTTGCGCTGGACCTAAATTTCTGAATTTACCGGCAATGACAATTTGATTACCGGCAAATAAATCAGGCAGAGGGTTTGGATAAATCTCAAATGCTTCAGCATGGTCAAAATCAATAGTCAGATTGGCCAATACCGGTGAAGTAATTTTCTTATAAAAGGCGGATACCTTACTCTCAATATCTTCTTCCGGAGCGACATAGTCCGAACTACCCTGGTTTTGCAGGGCCAGTTTGTCAAGAAAGTAGGTATTAACATCGTATCCGACCCCAAAGTCAAAAATTTTGACCTTCTTTTTGTTCAGGGTCTGGATTTCTGTTAATATCTTATTCACGTCATGAGTCCCGACAGTGGGGAGGCCATCGGTCAGAAAAATAAGATAATTAAGACCGGATGAAAACTGCGAGATTCCGGTGCACAAAGCCTCGTAGATATTGGTTCCCCCGTCAGCTTCGATCTCTTCCAAAAAATTTTGGGCTTCCTCTGCGTTGGTTTTAGAATAAGCAACCAGAGAGTTCTTCCAAACTCTTACCTGGTCATCGAAATCTATCAAGTTAAAATGGTCTTTAGGGTTCAGATTCTGCAGGCAGAAGCTTAAAGCCGCTTTGGCTTGATTAATTTTCTCGCCTCGCATGCTACCGGAGCTATCCAAAATGAAGATTACATTTTTGGGTAATACTAAAGTGGCATCCTTTTTTAGCTCCGGGGAGACCAAAGCCAAAAAGAATTTCTCTTTCTGATCGGTGTCGGTCAGAAGGTCAAAACCTAGCTTTTGCTCGGAAGTAGAATAGTACAGGACAAAATCTCCCCCGGTCTTTTTTACCCTTGCTTCCCAGGTCACTTTGGCCCGAAGTTCATCCCTTTCTGAAATTTTTATGTCATGAGTGGGAGAGTAGATGTTTTTCAAAGAGCCTTTTGATTTTAAGGTAATTTCCATAGAGATATTGGAGCGCTCAAATTGCTTTAACATTTCTTTACCAAAGGGGAAGCGATACTCAAGTAATCCACCGGTTTTTCTCAACACCTGGCTAAAGCTGAGTTTTATCCTGGTTTCTCCCCTGGCCACGATAGGATAAACCCGGGCCTTCAACAGCCCATAGCCGGTATACTCCAATAGAGCCGGGTCCTTTTTTCTTCTGACTATCTCTTCATAAATTTGGCGTGCTTCGGCCTGGTCTAATATTCGACCGGGCACTTCTTCATTCCCTATGTATAGGTAGAGCTTGGAAACAGCCGCCTCTTCTGAGATAGGAAAAATAAAGGTCCCTTCCAGGTCCCGCTGAGAATCATTCTGATAGAGAAGCTCTACGGTAGTTGTGGCTATTTGCTCTGAGATATTGACACGAATGCTGTAGTTTTTCAGGTAAAGCAAATCTTCAGGTAATTTCCACTCAACCGGAGGTTCGATAATTATAGTGGCAGAGGTCAAACCACCAAGGTTGGCCAGTATTGCAAAAGCAAGAATGAATTTTTTCATGACTCCTCCTAGTTTCTAAGTTTCTAAAGACAATACAAACCAGGAGAGCTATTATTCCAAACTATTTTGCAGGTTTTTTAGTTTCTGTTCTATCTCGGTTAGTTGACGGCGGGTATCAGGGAAGAGATATTGCTTTAGAAACCGGTCAATTGTTTTCAGAGCAGTCTCCAGATCTTTTTTATCTTTGGTTAAAGAGCACAGGTTGAAGTAAGCCTGAGCCAAATCCAAGTAGGTCGGTTCTAGTATGGAATCATTGGAGATAGAAGGAATTAATTCTTGCAGATGGTTTACTCTAGCTCGGAGAGCATCGATTTGAGTTAAGCTATCCTGAACGACTTTCTCTTGCTTAAGGGCAGTATATTTTTTCACGTCAGAGATGGTAGGAGCACTCATATAAACTATTCTGTCTGAGTCTGGACCAGTTTTAACTGAATCAGGCTGAGTCATTGCCGAAAATGAGGCGGACTCTTTTGAAATCACCCTCATGTGCGCAGTCTCACTTTTCTGTAGCTTCTCCAGTTCAACTGCACCTTTGGGCTGGATAGGTGTTGCAGACACAATATCAGCCTGATTGGGAGCAATCTCTGTTTTGTTACTCCCTGGACTAAGTGGAATGTTACCTTCTGTTTTCGAAGTGTGATAAAGGGATGGAGGGCTGCTGGCAGATTGGTTTGATACTTGTGCCTCTTTTGTTGAAGTTGGCTTTGAGGTTTTTTGATTAGTTTGTGTAGCAACAACTTTCGAGGTATCCGCTGTTCCTAATGGTTTTTGCACCGAGGGAGCTGTCGAGACCGCAGAATTTTTGTTTCCGGGCAGAGATATTTCTTTGTAGTTTATATAAAGCTTTCCTATCAGAGCCACAACTAGGACTGAAGCAATTGCAGTGGCAAGCTTGAGCCTAGCCGGTGATGGTCTAAACAAAGATTTGAAAATACCCCAGAGTCCTGATTTATCTGGCTGGTTTTCTCGGATTAGTAGCTTATTTTTGACCCTGGAAAAGAAATTCTCCCAATAGGCTTCTGAAATCTGAGGTTCTTTAATCAGGTTTGCATAAGCATCCAGCATCTTTAACTCTTGCAAATTCCAAGAGCAGAAATCACAGACTTTTAAGTGCTCTTCTATCTTTTTTTTCTTTTTGTCATTTAGCTCTCCATCTATATACATGGAGAGCCATTTAATATGGCATCTCATTCCCTTTGCTCCTTCTTCACTCTAATATTTTGGGCTAGCTTTTCCCGTGCACGCGCTAAACGGGATAAAACCGTGCCCAGAGGAATTTTCAAAATCCCCGCTATTTCTTCACAACTAAGGTTTTCATATACTTTCAAGATCAAAACCGCTTTATAATCTGGTGGCAAGCGATCAATTTCATCTCTCAGATTCTCAAGTAAAGCCTGCTCTGCTGCAGAGTTAATTTCTCTGTCCATTACTGCATGAGATTCTACGAACTGCTCGAAATCGTCCACATCAGATTCTCGCACCAGAAATTTTTGTCTCCTCAGGTAGTTGATACATAGATTGGTACAGATTCTGTAAAGCCAGCTATGGAACTGGTATTTTTCTTTAAAATTGGCTATGCTTTGATAAACTCTTATAAAAGTTTCCTGAGCAATGTCATCTGCAGCATCAAGGTCCCTGGTCATCCGATAGCAGATGTAAAAGATCTTTTTCTGATATTTTTTCACCAGTTCTTCAAAAGCCCAATGATTGCCGCTTTTAATTTGACGCACCAATTTCAGGTCGGTTAAACTATCCATATTTCATTAAGAATACGCTCAAAGTGAAGTTTTATTCCAGCAAATTCTAATTTTTCCTAAAATTCGGTCCTCCTTCATCGATCTTAAAATCAATTTCTATTTAAGTATACATCCTCTCATACTTAGGTCCAGGCCCCCCCTCTCTGGGAGTCAATAGAATTTAATCTTCTAGTAATGTATCCCCAACTGAAATTCCAGATGAGTCTGGTCAAAACGCAAAGCCTGTTTCTCCAAAGGCACTTTTATCCCGCTCCGAAGCCGGACCCAATGCAAAAGATTCAAAGGGTTTTTGCTGATCAAAGATACAAAAGGAAGCTGAACCGAAATTCCGCCGCCCAAAGACCAGCTGGAGAAATCCGGGTTGTTGTTAATATATTTCAGATTCGCATACCAGGAAAGCAGCCGGGCATAAAACCTCTCATAATAAAAAGCCGCCACCCATTTTTCTCTTTTGAACCCCCGATTCTGCACCGGAGCCTTCCAGCCCAGATGAATCTCACTCACCCCATCCACCTTCAGCGGCACCAGACGCCAGGTCCAGGCCGGAGTCATCCAGGCCACTCTGAATTCCAGACCTGAGGCCTGTTCCACTTGGGTCCAGAGACCCAAGCCGCCGTAGCGGCGGGGACGAAATAGGTAGTTTTTAAAAATATCCCCTGGCGAGCTATTATAAGCTCTCTTTTTCCAGACCTTATGTTTATCCTTGCTCCAATTTTGATATTCCGGCTGGTCTGATACTCTCACCTTTAGGTTATCTGTCCAGAGTGACATTCGAAGCAGAGCTTCTTGGGACAAATTAGTAGAACTGGCGGACGAAATTCCCAGCTCGTTCAAAAATTTTAAGTGAGTTTTTAATTTTTCCTGCGCGACATCTGGAAATTCTGCATCCTTTGTAAACGGTTTTGATTCTCTGGAATGCAAAGAATCCAGAGTTTTGAATTTGGCTGCTGAGACTAATCTATAAAAATAACCGGGCTTTTGCTCTGAGTTTAAGAAAGCTGAATCAGGTGGATAGATTCGACAGAAGTTTGAGCGCTCAAAGGTCATCCAAGTTTGGTACTTAGCTGTGGCACCTAAGCCAGCGCTGGACTGGATATCACGAGTACCCCAGAAATTTTCAGTGTGCCAGTTTACATCCACTCCAGGGTCAAAGCGACCGTTTCCATTTAAATCCGGAGCATGGGAATGTCCACCCAGCTCGACTAAGAGGTGATGGCGAGAACCCCATTGCACAAGAAGATCTGCCTGGTTGTAGATAACGACGTTGCTGGGAACAAAATCAGAGTGGCCTGCTCCAACACTGATGCCAAAAAATTCAGACGTGTCTTTTGGTACAAAAATAAAGGTGTGTTCTAAATCTTCTGGATGCCCTTTAAGACCTTGGTCGTAAATGTAATAGAGATAATATTGGTACACAGCCAGCTTCTTGTTACTATTTTTGAGATAGGACTTTACCTTTTTATCCATACGCATCCAGGCCTGTTCATCTGAAAAGAGGATATTCCCTAGCTTATTGGCGGAGATTGAGTCAACTTTATAAAAGACAAACGCTAAACGCTGGCGCTCCTCTTTTGAAAAAGAGCGGTACCATAAATGTAGAGTGTCTAAAGAAGCAATAGAACCCGGGTCCTGGTCAGACCTAGGGGCAATCTCTTGAGGGTCATCAAAATCTATTTTACCGTCGGCATTGTTGTCCACACCGTCAAAGGCCGAAAAGAAGGGTAGGGTGGGAAAATATTCTTCTTTGTCAGCAAACCACAAAATAGGAGCATGGACCAGGGCTTCGCGGTACTCCTCCATTTCCAAGGAATCAAGCTGAACCTGCTGGAGCTCTTGAGTGGGTACTTTTAAGGACTGATTTATCTCAAAAGTATGGGTGGCGAATTTTCTGCAATTAACCGATGCAAGCGTAAACACAAAACATATTAGTAGGATTTTTGTTTTCATAGCCAGACTTCTTCAATTACATTTTACATCCTCTTATACCTCGGCCCAGACCCACCTTCTCTGGGAGTCCACCGGGGAGCTAAGACATCCGTCGCCTTACAATCAATACAATTGGGCGGACTAATATGCAATTTCCCCTCCGCCACCTCATACACTCCAGCCGGGCAAACATGAGAATAAAATTCAGCTACTTCAAGCGGCACATTCTCTCCCACAATCAAATGTGAAGGAATATTATCCCGGGTCGCATTCCCGGATTTAAACACCGAATCCAGCTTCGAAAAAGTCAGCTTCCCATCCGGCTGAAAGGTGGCATAACCACTTTTTGGGGGACTGAAACTTCTGGGCACCTGACTATCAGCCGTAATCTCAATTCTTTTCCCGAATAATCTTCCCCCGCTAATCTGCATCAAACTGGCTTTCACCGACCCCCAATAAAATCCTGACTTAAAAGTCAAACGCATATTCCTTCTTTTCCACAAATCCTTGATAATAAAACTTTCTTTGACAGCTCTGTCATACCAGCCCAGACTCTCAACGGAAAAATCATTTCTCTTCAATGCCTCGAGAATAGTCTGAGCTGTCAAAATTCCAGAACTCATAGCATAATGAATCCCTTTCAGAGACGGCACATCCACCAAGCCGGCTGAATCTCCTACAATCATAACCCCATTTCCTGAAAGTTTCTCCGGCAGAGAATAATAACCCCCTTCCGGGATGGTTTTGGCTCCCCATTCCAATCTCTCTCCACCTTCTAAATATTTCCTGAAAAAAGGATGGGTCTTCATCTCCTGCAGAAGATAGTGGGGGTCCAAATTTGCATCTTCATAATCCAGTCCCACCACAATCCCCAGAGCAACTAAATTTTCCGACATCGGATACATAAAACTTCCCCCGAAAACATCAGCCGGCAATGGCCAGCCCATAGTGTGCACCACCTCTTTCAAAGGGGTTTTGGTTTGCCAGATTTCTTTGACTCCCTGGGCGTAGATTTGAGGATTAGGGGATTTGATATTTTGCCATTTCAAAAATCCCAGGGTCAAAAGACCGCGTGAACCTTCCCCTAATACTACAACCTTGGCTGCGATATCAGTGCTGGGCTGATAATTCTCCAAAGGCTTTCCGTCCCGGTTTTTGCCGCTGTCGGAAGTTCTGACACCGATTACCTGATTATTTTCCACCAACAATCCCTTGACCGGAAATCCGGTGATGATATTTACTCCCAACTCTTCAGCTTTTTGAGCCAGCCATCTGGTGACTTCGCATAAAGAAGCTACAAAGTTGCCATGGTTCTTCATAGGCGGAGGGGTGGGGAGACGGATAGTTTTCTTTTTGGTCAAAAATAAAACTTTTTCACCCTTAACCGGTCCGCAGAAGGGAAACTCTTCGGCTTTCAGATCAGGGAAAAGTTCCCTGAAAGCTCTGCAATTGATAATCGCTCCGGAAAGAATATGCTGGCCTACTTCATTGGCTTTTTCCACGACTGCGATTTGAATCTCTCCTAATCTTCCGCCGGTTTTCTCATTTTCCTGTTTGACCAGCTGGGCTAACTTAATAGCCCCAGCTAAACTGGCTGGTCCGGCACCGACAAAAACAATATCAAAATCAACCCTTTCTTCTCCGGGTTTTTCGTTGATAATAATTTCAACTAAAGGCAATTCCTTTTGATAATTGGCTGGGATAATGTTCGGATTCGTAGCTGTCATAGTTTTTTTATATGTTTTTAGCCAACAAATATAACAAAAATTTTGCAAATTGGCTACAAAGTTATCCAATCGATTGACTTAAACTCAAGCAGAATTTATCTTAAAGCTAATGATTTCTCTGTCAAACTCAACTCTAAACCTTTTTTTAGAATGCCCGCGCTGTTTCTGGCTGCATTTTAACAAGAAAATATCACGACCCAGGGGGATTTTTCCTACTCTCCCTACCGGAATGGATTCGGTGATAAAAAATTATTTCAATTATTACCGAAACATAGGTGAACTTCCGCCGTTGATTTCCGGTAAGGTAGATGGGAAATTAGCTGACATCTCTTTGAATCTGAATTTTGTTGATTCAGATAGTGACCTAAAAATTACCGGGAAGCTGGATGAATGCTTGGTTTTAAATGATGGGATATATATTCCTCTGGACCACAAGACCCGCAGCTCTTTACCCAATAATGTCGAATACAGCCAGAATTATTACCAGACCCAGATGGATACTTACACGCTTCTGCTGCAAAAAAACGGATATTCAACTCGGAATCAAGCTTATATAGTTTATTATAGCCCGGCCAAAGGTGAATTGCACAAAGGGGTTCCTTTTGTAGTGGAGGTTCATTCCATCCCCACCAGTCCGGATAAAGCATTTTTGCTGTATCAGTCTGCTAAATCCTGCTTAGAAGGAGAGTTGCCTCCATCGAGTACAGACTGTGAATTTTGTATATGGCAAAAAGAAGTTTCACGGTTTTAGACCTAAAGGTTTAAGTGAAATTCTTTCAAATTAAACCACACAATTCTCCTTGACAAATTTTGTCCAATCTGTTTTTTTATAGGAACTTTTAAATTATAACACACAAGGATTTTCCATGAAAATAATCGCCAAAGAAAGCAACGGAATCGCCATAATAGAGCTGCAAGGGGATGTGGTAGATGTCTCTCATACCGCCCAGGTCAGAGATAAAATACGTGAATTTGTCTCTAAGGGGATAAAGAAGGTAATCTTTGACCTGTCCAAAGTTACCCTGATGAACTCCTTAGGGGTAGGGATTTTGATTTCGGCTTTAACCACCATGAAAAATAATAAGGGGGAGCTGAAGCTTTCCGGTGTAACCGAAAGGATTAAATCTCTTTTGGTAATAACCCGCTTAGTCACCATATTTGAAACTTACAATAGCATAGAGGAAGCACTCAAAAGTTTTAAATCTTAAGACTTAACTAATAAAGGAGCTAGAATGAAGCTTTCGTCGCGTGAGGTTAACGGAGTAGTAGTGTTGGAGCCCAAAGGTAACATAATGGGAGGACCGGATGCCACTTTGCTGCATGAGAAGTTGCATGAATATATAAAACAGAACAAGAAGAAAATCGTCATCGACCTTTCCAAAGTAGAATGGATGAATTCTACCGGTCTGGGGATTTTAATTTCCGGCTTGAGCACTCTGCGGAATAACGGAGGCGAGTTAAAATTAGCCAACGTGACCGATAAAATTCAGTCCCTTCTGGCCATAACCAAGCTGGTCACGGTATTTGAGACCTTTGATTCGATAGACGAAGCGGTGGCAAGCTTTAAATAGCCGATTATCCGATTTTTCAGCTGAAAAGTTTCGTTAAAAAATCGTAAAATATTGTGGAGTCACGCGTCACTTACCATGAAAAAACCGGTGAAAAAAAATAACCAAATAGTAGTTCCTTCCAATTTGGATTATCTGGCGGAAGTGGATAAATTCGTAGAAAAAAAGCTCAAGAAAACCGGATTAACCAAAAGCCAGCTGGCCGATATCGCTATTTCAGTCACTGAAGCGGTCACCAACGCCATGCTGCACGGAAATAAAAAAAACCCCCACAAAGAGGTTACCATAGATGTGGAAGTGAAGCCCACCGAAGTAGTGATTACCATCCAGGACCAGGGCAACGGCTTTGACCCGGAAAAAGTTCCCAACCCCACTGAAGGGGATTTAATAAAAGTAGCCGGCCGAGGGGTTTTTATTTATAAAGCCCTGATGGATAAGGTAGAGTTTTCTATTAAACCTCATGATGGAACGACCGTTAAGATGGTCAAAGAGATTAAGCCGGAAAAAAAGTAAATTTAGAATACTTACCCATTTTCAGTAAAGTTCTCCCTAACCAGAAGACCGCAGTAACTAATATCGGCTCAGAAAACTTATTAGAATGAAAAAAGATAAAATACGACTGCCCCGCAGAGAATGGGTTCGCTCACCAGCCACCAAAGTTAAAACTTCAGCCAAAGTTTACACCCGGAAGAAACCCGCCAAAATTACCAATGAAGAATTTTTGGAAAAAAGAGATTTTCGCTTCTGTCCCATCTGCTCGGCTGAATTGGTGAAAAGGGTGGTAGACAAAAAGAACCGAATGGCCTGCCATGTCTGTGGCTTTGTCTATTATCAAAATCCGGTCCCGGCAGCAGCTGTCATAATCGAAAAAGAGGGAAAAATTTTGCTAGTCCAAAGAAAATTTAATCCTTACGCAGAGAGCTGGTCGCTCCCCAGCGGGTTTATGGAGTACAACGAAACTCCCCAAGAATGCGCGAAAAGAGAAACCAAAGAAGAGACCGGTTTAGATATAAAAATAAAAAATCTGTTTGACATTTATCTTGCCACAGACGACCCCCGTACCCATGTGGTTTTAATGGTTTACTTGGCTGCAATTATCCAGGGAAGCTTGAAAGCCGGAGATGATGCCAAAGAAGTCCGGTTTTTCCTTCCTTCGGAAATTCCCGCCGATATTGCCTTTACTGCTCATAAGAGGGCTTTAAAAGAATATTTGGAAAAAAATTCGGTAAATCTTGCTAAAAATCTTCCAACAATCTTACCTTCAGAGCAGCCCAATTTAGTTTGACTTATGTAGTTTAAAACCGTATAATCTTATCCAAATTGAAGAGGAACAAATGAAAGCTTTGATTACCGGAATCACCGGTCAGGACGGTTCACACTTAGCTGAATTTTTGCTTTCCAAAGGCTATGAAGTATTTGGAATGGTGCGGAGGTCATCCACTGAAAAATTTGACAGAATCAACCATATCATAGATAAAATCAAGCTAAAACAGGGGGATTTATTAGACCAGCTTTCCCTAATCAGATTAATCGAAGAAATTCAGCCGGATGAAATGTACAACTTGGCGGCCCAATCTTTCGTGCCCACTTCCTGGCAGCAACCGGTTTTAACTGCTGAATTTGATGCGGTGGGAGTCACTAGAATCTTGGAAGCCATCAGATTGGTCGACAAGAAAATCAAATTTTATCAGGCCTCCTCATCCGAAATGTTCGGTAAGACGCAAGAGGTGCCCCAGACTGAGAAAACCCCTTTTTATCCCCGTTCCCCGTATGGTGTAGCCAAAGTTTACGGGCACTGGATTACCGTTAATTACCGGGAATCTTACGGAATCTTTGGCTGTTCCGGGATTTTATTCAATCACGAATCACCACGGCGAGGATTGGAATTTGTGACCCGCAAAGTTACCGATGGGGTAGCCAAAATAAAATTAGGGTTAAAAGATAAGCTTTATTTAGGAAACTTGGATGCCCAGAGGGACTGGGGTTACGCCGGTGATTATGTGGAATCCATGTGGCTGATGCTACAGCAAAAAGAGCCGGATAATTATGTAATAGCCACCGGAATTTCTCATTCGGTCAAAGATTTAGTTCGGGTGGCCTTCGAATCAGCTGGTCTGGATTGGCAGAAATATGTAAAAGTTGATCAAAATTTAGTCCGTCCGGCAGAAGTGGACCATCTTTTGGGGGATGCCTCCTATGCCAGAAATAAACTGGGCTGGCAACCGAAGGTTTCTTTCGAAGAGATGATAAAGATGATGGTGGAGCATGATTTAGCCCTCCAGCAGAAGATTCTAAAGCATAAAGATTAAAAATGGCGGTTCTGGTGACCGGGATAGCTGGATTTGTGGGTTCATATCTGACAGAGCTATTATTAGAAAAAAGAGAAAAAGTGGTCGGTTTATACTGGAATTCAAATTTAGAAAATATCGAGCATATAAAAAGTAAGGTACAGCTTTATTCATGTAACGTGGCTGATTTCAGACAAACCCATCAGATTATCAAAAAAATAAAACCCAAAGAGATTTATCATTTGGCCGCCATAAGCTCAGTGGGGAAATCTTTTTCGGAACCGGTTTTTACGTTTAAAGTAAATTTCGGAGGGACCCAGAATATTTTAGAAGCTGTAAGAAAAGAAAATTTGAAATCCAAAATTTTGATACCCAATTCGGCTGATATGTACGGAAGAGTTTCTGCCCAAGCTTTACCCATAAAAGAAACTCATCCTTTAAAGCCCATCAGCCCTTATGCCATCAGTAAAACTTGTGCCGATGTTCTGGCCGAGCAGTATTTTAAAATCTACGGCATTCCGGTAATCCGCACCCGCTCTTTTAATCATACCGGTCCTAGACAGGCCTTAGGTTTCGTAATCCCGGACTTTGCCAGTCAGGTAGCTAAAATTGATTTAGACTTACAGAAGCCGGTTTTAAAAGTAGGAGATTTGAGAGCCAAAAGGGATATTTCCGATGTGCGGGATATAGTTTCAGGGTACTATTTATTAATGAAAAGGGGGAAACCGGGGGAAACCTATAACATCGGCTCCGGGAAAATTTACAGTTTAAAAAAAGTCTTGCAATATCTGGTTTCTTTGTCCTCCCGTAAAATTAGAGTCGAGATTGACAAGACCCGCTTAAGAAAAATTGATATACCGGTGCTGCAAGCCGATATTACTAAAATAAAAAACGATACCGGATGGAAAGCTAAAACTCCTCTGGAAAAAACCTTGCAGGATACCTATAATTTCTGGAGCGAGTACTGGTTAGGTAATCAAAATTAAAAAAATCGTATGCCGGACAAAAAAAGCGTAATTTCCAAGCTGGAAAAAAAGATTAAAGCCAAAGAAGCCATTGTAGGTGTGGTTGGTCTGGGTTACGTCGGTCTCCCTTTATCAGTAGAATTCGCCAATTCCGGCTTTACCATCTTCGGTTTTGATGTAGATAAAAATAAAGTTGATACCATCAATGCCGGCAAATCAGACGTGGATGATGTTCCGGATGAGGAGATTAAAAAGTTGGTTTACCTCAAAAGAATCTGGGCCACCACCAATTTCAAATTTTTAAAAGAGGCCGACTGTGTTTCCATTTGTGTGCCCACTCCCTTAAACAAAACCAAAGACCCGGATGTCTCCTATATCTTAAGCGCTGTCGGTCAAGTCAAAAAATATTTACGTCCCGGTCATCTGGTAATCTTAGAGTCCACCACCTATCCGGGCACCACAGAAGAGCTGATTTTACCCCTTTTGGAGGAAACCGGCCTAAAAGTGGGTAAGGATTTCTTTTTGGCTTTCTCGCCTGAAAGAACCGACCCGGGAAACCAGATTTATACCGTCAAAAATACCCCCAAAATCGTGGGTGGTGTAACCCCGGCCTGCACTAAATTAGCCAAATTATTTTTGGAGCAGACCATCCAACAGGTGTTAGCACTCTCTTCCACCAAAGCCGCAGAAATGGTGAAACTTTTGGAGAACACTTTCAGGTCGGTCAATATCGGTTTAGTCAACGAAGTGGCTTTGATGTGTGACCGCCTGCAATTAGATGTCTGGGAGATAATCGAAGCGGCTGCCACCAAACCATTCGGGTTTATGCCCTTTTATCCGGGTCCGGGGTTAGGAGGCCACTGTATTCCGATTGACCCGCATTATTTGTCCTGGAAATTGAAATCTCTGAATTATTACGCCCGCTTTATCGAACTGGCCGGTGATATAAACTCGCATATGCCGGAATATGTGGTAGAAAGAGTGGTACGGGCTTTAAATGACCGAGAAAAAGCCATCAAAGGTTCCAAAATTTTGGTTTTGGGAGTTTCCTATAAAAGAGATATCAAAGATATCCGAGAATCTCCGGCTCTGGACGTGATACGGGTTTTGGAAGATAGAGGTGCCATTGTGACCTATCAGGATCCCCATGTGCCTAAATTAGCTTTGGATGACCACCAAATTTCATCTGTCAGATTAACTGCAGCTTATCTGAAAAAAATGGACTGCGTGGTGATTGTGACCGACCATACAGCTTATGATTATCGCTGGCTGGTGAAAAACTCCTCTCTCGTGGTAGATACCCGCAATGCCACCCGGAATGTGAAAGAATATCGAGAGAAAATTGTCAAGCTTTGAGTTGCTCTAATTGGATAATTATTTTCTCCAAAATTTGCTAAATTACCTACCAATATTTGATATATTATTCACAACAGATTAAACAGATATTCTGGTCGGGTGCAGGGACCCGACTCCACCCTCCTCGGGTAGCTCTGGGTCCCCGAACCCAGAGCTAGTCAAATAAATGTGAAAAAGTTAAAACTTTCCTCATACGCCAAAATCAATTTAGGTTTATGGGTTATAAATAAAAGGAAAGACGGATACCATAATATTTTTTCTATAATCCAAGCTATAGATTTAGCTGACCAGATTCAGCTAGAAAAAATTCCTGCCGGAATCATCCTGAAATCCGACTCCCCGAAGGTTCCCCGTAACGCAAGAAATTTAGCTTTCAAAGCCGCCAAGATTTTTTTAGCCGGAACCAAAGTTAAATCAGGAGTAAAAATCTTTATCCGAAAAAAAATTCCCATTGAAGCCGGTTTAGGGGGAGGTTCGTCTAACGCCGCTTTTGTCTTAAAAGGTCTGAACAGACTATTCGGCACAAAAATCTCCACAAGGAAATTATCTAAGTGGAGTGAAAAAATCGGCTCGGACGTCCCTTTTTTCTTTAGCTCCGGGACAGCTTTTGTCAGGGGGAGAGGGGAGAAAGTCAAATCCGTGGCGCTTCCTTTAGATTACTGGATTATCTTAGTCAAACCTCCTTTTTCGGTCTCCAGCCGATGGGCTTACTCCAATTTTAAATTTGACTTGACAAAAACAACTGTGTTGCGTAATTTCAGTTCTCAAAGAAACCCAAACAATTTTGGGGAGATGCTGAATCTCTGTAAAAATGATCTGGAGACCACGGTTTCTAAAAAGTTTCCAATTATAAAACAAATCAAAAAGCAAATGTTAAAACATGGGGCTATGCTTTCAGCTATGTCTGGCAGCGGTCCTGTGGTTTTCGGTATTTTTAAAGATAAACTTCAAGCCCGGGAGGTGATGAAAAAATTCAAGAAGAGGCAGTACGCAGTATTTATCGCCAGACCCGTTAATTGGCCCCGATAAATCGGGGTGGGGTCGGTGAACTCTCTTGGAGGGAGGGTAAAGAAAAAGCCAGACCGCCAGTAGGCGGCTCAGACAAGTTTTAAGTCTGATAAGAGGGAGGTTGACAAGGATGCAAGTCACAGAAGTCCGCATTACGCTTAGGGATGAGCCGAAGTTGAAGGCCTTCGCCAATATCACTTTCGACGATTCCTTCGTGATTCGCGGACTGAAAATAATCAACGGACAGAAGGGATTTTTCGTCTCCATGCCCAGCCGGAAGAGGATCGACGGGAGTTTTCAGGATATTGTCCATCCGGTTTCAGTGGATTTGCGTAAGCATATTGAGGATAAGGTGCTGGAGGCATTCGATAGGAAGATGAAGGAGATTATTTAGGACCTGGTTGGCTAAAGTTTGTCAAACTTTTCCACCAAAAGCGGATTCGACTTTGTCGAAGATTTTGGGGCGTAGCCAAGTTGGTAAGGCACAAGACTTTGGATCTTGCATACCTAGGTTCGAATCCTAGCGCCCCAGCTTAAAATCAGGGATTAGGGATTGAGGATTAGGGATTTGAACAAAATTTGGTAGCCGCAGGCTTGAGCCTGCGCTTGATTTTTTAATTGTAGCGGCGGGATTTATCCCGAGTTTCGTCGAGGGGTTTATCCCATTCTTAGATAGATGAATAATAAAAAATCTTCATGGTTTGTGTATATGGTTCGCTGTAATGACGGCTCTATTTATACCGGTATTTCTAATGATGTTGTGGATAGAATTAAAGCGCATAATTCCGGTGAGGGAGCGAAATATACTGCCAGCAGAAGTCCGGTCACTCTGATTTTTCAAGAGAAGCATCCGCATAAGTCTTCGGCTTTTAAAAGGGAGATTCAGATTAAGAGGTGGAGCAAGGGGAGGAAAGAGGGGTTATCTAAGCTTGGTTCACAGAGCTCTTCATAGCGGGACTTGTCCCGAGCAGGGCCGAGGGAAAAACTTTTACATTCAAATTAGAGCATTACTGTGCCCAAAATAAGAAAAATTATTAGAGACATCTTTGGCACTTTGATAGCTTTAATGATAATTTCTTGGTTGGCTAACTTGGTTTATAAAGCTTTTACTCACGCTCTTTCTTTGGAGTATTTTCTTGCAACTCTTGTTGCTATTATAATTGGTTCGTTTATTATTTGGGCTCTTGTAAAATTCTTATAAGACAAATTAAAGCACTAACAAATATTAGGTAGTGACTTAATTTTGCATTTTAAAGTCCCTATCCTTAGGTTACCTTACTTACAAAATAGGAGGACTAATGAAAATTGAGAGGTTTTCAAAAGGTTTCAAATCAATTTTGTCTTGGATAATATTCTTAATCACTTTTTACATAATGACAGAGGTGATAAACTATTGGTGGGGAAGCTGGCGTTGGTGGTATTGGGAGAGTATTATTCCAATCTTAGCTCTCCCACTTGGGAGCTTGATTCTTATTTATATCCTAAAAAAAATGCTTTGAAATTAAGACACTACCTGCTTTTGCTTTTTATTTGGTTTTTTTGTAATTTAGGGGCTTGGAATAAACCAAGCCGGGCTGTGCATGATTGATCAAAGGAATTAATTTTAACTGCGATAAAAAGTATGAATAACAATATCATTTATCCGATTCAGCCAGCCGATTATGATTTTCTCCTAAACCAATTCAGTATGGGTTCATCAATAGCTGAGAACGATCCGTTGCTTGAAACTGCACAGATAAAGACCCAAGAATTTTGGGATTTATGGTATGACAGAATTGACTTAGTAAGGGGTATAAAAGGTGCAGGGAAGACGGCTTTATTTAGATTGTTCTATTTCATTCGAAAAATGCTTTTTGAAAAACAAAAGGTTTTCATTATTCAAGGCGTGGAGCCTAGCGGAGACCCAGTTTTTAAATATTATAAAAATGAATTTGAAAAATTCGATGAAATTGAATTCCAAAATTTTTGGAGAATTTATTTTGTTTTTTTAATACACGATAATTTTTTAACTAATCCAGAATTTGAAGATAGATTGAAAAATCACAAAACCTTATTAGATGATTTTGCAGAGGAATGTGACAAAGTGGGAATACCAACAATTCAAAAACAGAAAAGTTTTAAAGATAGAGTTGATGCGGTAGTAAATTTTTTGAATTCTATAAGGTCAATAGAGCCAAAAGTTTCAGTGACAACTGATCCCACTAATCCACAAGTAACTTATACATCTTCCATTAAAGTATCCATTGAAAAGAAAGAAGAAGAGAAAACGCCAATCTTTGTAAACAATATCAGAGACATTTTAATAAGTTTGCTTGAAAAGCTTGATATTAAAATTTGGATTCTGTTAGACAGATTGGATGAAGTATTCTTAAGAAGAACACAAACAGAAATTAATGGACTTAAAAGTTTATTAAAATCTGCATATAGTTTTTCTAATTCTCGAATCAGAATAAAAGTCTTCTTAAGAGAAGATATTATTGAATCTATGATACATAATAAAGACGGATTCACAGGTTTGACTCATGTAACCGACAGGTCTTCTCAGGCGATAAATTGGCAGAAGAATCAGATTCTTTATCTTATAGTGAAAAGAATATTTTCGGATAATTCGTTGGCGGCTTTCTTTAAAATTGATATTGCAAAAATCGATAACGACCAAAGTTATAGAGAAGAAAGCTTTTATAAAATTTTTCCTGAACAAATTCAAAAGGGCAAAAATCAACCGAAAACTTTTGAATGGATTTATAATCGCTGTTTAGATGGGAATAATAATATTACTCCTCGAGATGTTATTGATTTATTGGAGTATGTCAAACAAAAACAACTCAAGTTGTTTAAATCTAACCCTACACCACAGAATATTTTCTTTTCTCCAACTTCCATTACTCAGGCACTAGAAGAACTCTCAAAGAAGAAGAAAGAGACTTATTTACAAGCTGAATTTCCTCATTTTTGGCCGGACATAAAATTGTTCGAGCATGGGAAAGCCGAACATAATGATAAATCTCTCGAAAAACTTCTAGGCTCTGAGTGGAAAAAGAAAATTGAAGATTTTGATAATATTGGTTTTATTAAATATTTTCCTAGCTCTGGTTCTTACAAAATTCCAATCATTTGGCGAGCTGGACTAAATATTAAGCAAAGGAAGGCATTTTCTATAGATAGTAAGCAGAAAAATTATTATTGACGATAAGATTTGACTTTTCCAAAATTTCCCCTAAATTCTAATCCTAAATATTAAACTATGCCCAATAAACTAAAACTCTTCACCGGCAACTCCAACCCGTCGCATCGGTGGCGAGAAATAGTATGAGAGGGAGATTAGGGGAAAAATTTTAAGTTTAGTAAACCAAAGACAGAAAGGGGGTTCAAAATGAAAAAATACATCTTTTTGTCATTAGGGCTGATAGTTCTCTTACCAGGATTAGTTTTTGGCCAGAAAAAGGGTTCCACAAAAGTCATCCAAAAAAAATCGCCGGGGGTTCAGACATCAGTTATACAAACTACTCTAAAGGGGGAAGTAATCACCTCTGATACCCTTAACCTGCCAGATACCGTTTATGCGGGGATGCCGTTTACCGGCAGTATGAAGGTTGCGGAGGCCACCAAAGTCGGATGGGTTGAGGTAGAAGGGGAAAAATACCCTGCCAAGAACGGCTTGCTACAGGTGGCCGGCATAGTAGGCGGCACCGGAGCTCTGGTCGTCAGATTTTTGGACGAGGATGGCAAGAATATTGGCACTACCAAGGTAACCGTGGTTAAGCCGCCTGACGACTTTCCCACTAATTGTCCGGAAATTGTACAAGCCGGGACGAATGTCAACATTTGGGATAAAGGAATAGATGGAGTAGGGAACAACACTCTGGCGCAAATCGGCAGGGGTAGCACGCTTCCGATTGTTGCCGAAATTCCCGGAAGGTCCATTGTAGGAATTCCCGAAGATTTGAAAACCGGCAAACAACCTTTTCATTTTAAAGATGCTGGCATAGATACCACCAGTTCGATTACCTCAATTCGTGTAGAAATAAAGGGGCCGGAACAATTGCGAACAAATCAGAAGGCCGACTTTGTTCTTCATGTAACCGGTTTGGAAGAATGGAATTTCAAAGAAAAACCACTGGGCGTTGACATCCGGTCGGAGGGAGGCGTCAAAGTAGGGGAAAGGGGGGAGATTTCCCGTCTGATCGAGGGGGTCAACCAGTCGGAGATCTGTGACATCCCCTTTGAGGGAAGGGCTACTCATTCGGGTGGCTTTGAAATCACGGCCAACGTTGCGCTGGTCGGGATGTTTGACGACTCACCCTGTTGCGTGATAAAGAAAATAGAGATTAAATCCGGCGGCACCACCAAAGGAATCGAAACCACAAAGGACCTGCTTGAAAAAGCCAAGGATCTATTGGAGGAAGCGATTGAGGATTCCAAAATCGCAGAAGTCGGGGGTGCTTACATCTCCGCTTTCGAAGCGGTTTTCAAACTAACATCTCCCTGGGACCTCTACGTAACCTTGGAGAAGGGGAAATGGGTCAAGTGCAATTACTTGGATGATGTTTATAATTTCTGGTGGAGGGGCGGGGTAAAAGATTGGTGCTGCAAGGGGGAGGAAATCGAGTGTCGCATAATCCCACGAGACAAGAGCGGTAAAAAGGTCGGCATGCCGGGTGGAGTGGGAGGCTCTGAGAATGAAGCGTGGCCGCCCAAAATCGGAGCCAATGTAGAATGGTGGGATACTGTGGGGAAGCAGGCGCTCGGAAGGGCTTTGGAGAATATTTTGAAAAAATGTGAGTGCGACGATGGGACTAAAGAGGTTTGGCCAGAATCGGAATAGCCCGTCCTACAGGAGGAAAGGATTATCAAGAACCAAAAAGCCCCGCTACAAAGGCGGGGCTTCTGATTTAGAAAATGGATTGATATTGCCCCCTTTTTTTCTTGACAATCAATTTGACTTTTCCAAAATTTCCCCTAAATTCTAATCCTGATATAAATTAAAAATGCCCAATAAACTAAAACTCTTCACCGGCAACTCCAACCGTCCCTTAGCCCAAAAAATCGCCGACTACGTAGGTGTCCCCCTCTCCCAAGCCGACGTCACCCGCTTCTCGGACGGAGAAATCTTCGTCCAGATAAACGAAAACATCCGGGGAATGGACGTCTTCATCATCCAGTCCACCAACCCCCCGGCCGACAACCTGATGGAACTTCTGATAATGATAGATGCGGCATTGCGCGCTTCCGCTCAACGCATCACAGCCGTCATCCCCTACTTCGGCTATGCCCGCCAGGACCGCAAAGAACAGCCGAGGGTTCCCATCACCGCCAAATTAGTCGCCAATCTGATCTCCACCGCCGGCGCCAACCGGGTTCTGACTTTGGACTTGCACGCCTCCCAGATTCAAGGATTTTTTGATATCCCCTTAGACCATTTATACTCTAACCGGGTGTTCAACCGCTATTTTTTGGATTTAAAATTAAAAGACCCGGTCATAATCTCGCCGGACTTAGGTTCAGTCCGGATGGTGCGCTCTTTTGCCAAGGCATTGGATGCCTCTCTGGCAATCGTGGATAAAAGAAGACCTTCCCCCAATCAGTCCGAGATTTTAAATATCGTGGGAGAGGTAGATGGGAAAGTTGCCATAATCAGAGATGATATGGTGGACACGGCCGGCACACTGACTCAGGCGGCCGAAGCTCTCAAAGAGCAGGGAGCCAAAGAAATTTATGCCTGCTGCACGCATCCGGTTTTGTCCGGCAAGGCACTGGAGCTGATTGAAAAATCCTGCCTGAAAAAATTAGTAGTGGCGGATACGATTTCTACCGAAAATAAAAAGCTACCCAAAAAAATTGAGATATTATCTTTGGCAGAGCTTTTTGGCGAGGCGATTCTGCGCATCCACAAAGAAGAGTCGGTCTCGATGTTGTTTGATTAGAGATAGAGCAATATCTATGTGCGTAGGGGCGAAGTTTACCTTCGCCCGATTTTATTTTAGGGTGGAGACAAGCTCCACCCCTACGCGTCAGCCATTGTGTCATTCTGAGTCCCGATAAATCGGGACGAAGAATCTCTTTTTAAGCAGGGAATCCTTCACTGCGTTTAGGATGACATTTTAAATAATCCCTTTTTCCTTCAGACTCACAAAAGAATCATTCCCGATTATCAGATGGTCCAGAACTTCTATTTCCATAATTTTCCCCACTTCCAAAATCTGTTTAGTCACTTTAATATCCTCTGCCGATGGCTCCGGCTCACCAGATGGGTGGTTGTGGGCTAAGATTATTGCCGCGGCTCCATATTCAATGGCCGGACGGAAAACTTCCCGGGGATGAACCACCGATAAATTCAAACTCCCCAAAGAAATTACTTCATCATGAATCAGCTTATTTCTGGTATTCAGATATAAACCCCTAAACTGCTCTTTGGTCAATTTTTTCATCTCCTCCAAATATTTATAAACCTCTTCCGGTGTTCTGATAGTAGGAATTCTGGATTTATCCTCCCAAAAAATTCTTCGTCCCAGTTCCATACAGGCAATAATCTGGCAAGCTTTCACTTGAGGAAGACCAGTATTAGCCATCAAGTCAGCCACAGATTTTTCTTTGGCCAGACCTTTGGTGCCATACAATTTAAAAATAATCTGGGTCAGCTCTAATACAGGCAGACCTTTGAAGCCGGTATTTAAAATTATTGCCAGAAGCTCGGAATCTTTCAAAAGCCCCGGACCATATTTAATTAGCTTTTCTCTTGGTCTATCTTCTTCGGCTAATTCCTTAACTTTGATTTGATAATTTTCGCTCATTTTTCAAAATTATGTGTAGCGGTCGGATTTATCCGACATTTTAAATTTATGTGTGATGAATCACACCGCTACAAGGGAAAAAATAAAAATGCCGCACTCACAATCACAATATAAATCAAAAAAATTAAAATCTCATAACCTAAAATATCCTTAAAATCGATTTTTGCCACTGACAAAAGTGGAATAGCCCAGAAAGGCTGAATCAAATCGGTTGCCATATCCCCCCAGGCATAAGCGATTACTACTTTAGAATTAGAGACTCCCAATGATTTAGCGGCAGATAAAATATAAGGGGCTTCGATAGCCCATTTAGAGCCGCCGGAGGGGACAAAATAATTCACCAGACCGGAATACCAATATACAATAGCCGGATAGGTTTTCTGACTGGAAATCTGAATAAACCAGTTTCCCACAATCTGAGCCAAGCCGGAGGATTTGATGATTCCGTACATTCCGGCATAAAAAGGGAATTGTAAAATCACTCCAAAAATCAATTTTCCCGCTTCTTCGGCTGCTCTAAGAAAAGAGGAAGGCCGTAGATGCAACAATATCCCCAAAAATAAAAACCCAAAATTCAAAACATTCAGGTTAATTTCAAATTTTTTGCTAATCAAAAACCAGAAAAGCCAGAGCATACCTAAAATGCCAAAGAATAGTCCAACCCATGGAGAATTATCTAAGAGATTGGCGAAAGATTTATCCTTAAACTTAGGTATAAGCGAAATTTGTTCTTCATTAACCAGAGCCGGATCAGCTACTACAATATCTTCCTCTCTTTTGGGATGAAGATTAGGGACAAAAAAACATAAGAATAAAAATATGAAGCCGGTCAGAAATAAATTAAATGAAGTGAAAATGGTCTGACTCAACGGAATCAAGCCAATTTCTTTTTCCAAAAAATGTCCAGGTGTGGCTACCAATAGTGGTGCAGAAGCGGATAAACCGGAATGCCAGGTGCATCCCATCCCTAAATAAGCAGCTGCCACTAAAAGCCGGTAATCAACTTTCTGTTTGGAGGCGATGAATTTGACCATAATAGCAGAACCGACAATGGAAAATCCCCAGTGAATCCAGGATAAGGAAAGTGATAATATCACCATCAAGAGAATGGAAGATTTGGGACCTTTGGGCAGATTGGCTAGGAAATTTAAAAATCTGGAAACTAAGGGGGAAACAGCCACAATATAGCCTGTGAAAATAATCAAGCACATCTGCATAGCAAACGATAAAAGCTCCCAAAAACCGTTCCCCCAGAATTGGATTAAGTTGAATAAACCAAAGTTGGTGAAAATTAAAGCCAAGGCAAAAGTGAAAACTGTCAAAATCAATGCAATCACAAAAGAACTGGGGATGAATTTTTGGGAGAAAGAGGTGAGGGAAGAGGATAAAGATGAGATTAATCGCATTTGGCTGTCTAATTTTTTTGTAACGCCCTATTTTACATAGGGCGTACGTCCTGTATAAAACAGGACGTTACATTAATTGCTAAAAGATAAAATAAATAGAGAGGATAATCAATAAAAAAGTTTTTTAGTCGGGTGCGGGGGACCCGACCTACCCTTCGACAGGCTCAGGGTAAACCCCTCGTAGCTCTGGGTCCCTGTACCCAGAGCTAAACTTTAAGGGAAGTTTTAAACTCGGTGATTCCTCTTTTTCAAAGCCACCTTCTCCATCTGGGGCTTATAATGGGAGACCACTTTAGGTGCAGTTTTTTCCTTGGTGGGTTTGGTCTTCATATCCAGAGCAATCTCAATTACCTCATCAATAGAATCCACAAATACAAACTTAACCTTCTTTTTAATCTCCTCCGGAATCTCTTCCAAGTCTTTCTGATTGTTCTTAGGTAAAATGACGGTTTTTATTCCAGCTCGATAAGCCCCCAGAGATTTTTCTTTCAGGCCTCCAATGGGTAAAACTTTTCCGGTCAAGGTAATCTCCCCGGTCATGGCCAAATGAGGTTTGACCGGTTTTTCCGTCAACAAAGAAGCCATAGCTGTGGCAATGGCAATTCCGGCTGAAGGTCCATCTTTAGGGATAGCTCCGGCTGGTACGTGAACGTGGATATCATATTTTTCATAGAAATCCGGTGAAATCCCCCAATTTTGCGAGGTTGAACGAATGTAAGACAAAGCGGTCTGGGCTGATTCTTTCATCACTTCCCCTAAATGTCCGGTCAAAGTCAGAGATTTTCTGCCCGGCATTTTGCGGGCTTCGATAAATAGAATCTCTCCACCGGTACTGGTCCAGGCCAAACCCGGCACCACTCCGATTTTACCGGTTCTTTCCACCAGCTCCTGAATATATTTAGCCGCACCCAAATATTCAGGCAGATTATCCGGTGTAACAGATACTTTTTTGGCTTCGCCAGAAGCGATTTTTTTAGCCACTTTACGACAGACCGTAGCAATCTCTCGGTTCAAGTTGCGCAATCCGGATTCTTTAGTGTAATCATTGATAATAATTTTTAAGACCTCATCTGAAAAACTGATATTATCACCTTTCAGTCCATGATTTTCCATCTCCTTGGGAATCAAATATTTTTTGGCAATACTTAATTTTTCCAAATCAGTGTAACCGGGTAGCTCGATAACTTCCATTCTATCCCGCAAAACAGCGGGAATGGGGTCCAACACATTGGCAGTAGTAATAAACATCACCTTAGATAAATCAAAGGGGACTTCTAAATAATGGTCTGAAAAAGTGGAATTCTGCTCCGGGTCTAAAACTTCCAAAAGAGCCGAGGCCGGGTCACCTCGGAAATCCTGCCCAATTTTATCCACCTCATCTAACATAAAGACCGGATTGTTAGAGCCACCTCTGCGAATACCTTGAATTATTCTTCCGGGAAGCGAGCCGATATAAGTTCTGCGATGCCCTCTGATTTCTGCTTCATCGTGCACTCCTCCTAAAGACATGCGGCAAAATTTTCTACCCAAAGCTCGGGCAATTGACATTCCCAAAGAAGTTTTACCCACTCCGGGAGGGCCTACGAAGCATAAAATAGGAGACTTGGTATCTTGCTTCAACTTTCTGACCGCTAAATATTCCAAAATTCTCTCTTTTACTTTTTCCAAATCGTAATGGTCTTCATCTAAAACTTTTTTGACCTGCTTGATATCCAGATTGTCAACCGTGGAGATGCTCCAGGGAAGAGAGACCAGCCAATCCAGATAGGTTCTGGAAACAATGTATTCGGCGCTGGCCGGATTCATTTTGGAAAGCCGGTCCAGCTCTTTTAGGGCCGCTTCCTTGGCTTCCGGGGGCATTTTTGCGTTTTCAATTTTCTTTTTAAACTCCTCGATTTCAGCCATCCTCTCATCTGTTTCTCCCAACTCTTTTTGAATGGCTTTGAGCTGCTCTCTTAGGATGTATTCCCTTTGAGCTTTTCCTAATTCATGAGCTGCTTCCGACTGAATTTTGCGGGATAATTCCAAAACTTCTACTTCTTTATTCAGATGCATGGTCAATTTCTGCAGGCGGGTTTTGACATCAAAGGTCTCTAAAAGCTCCTGCTTCTGCTCGATAGAGATATTCAAATTAGAGGCAATCAAATCGGATAACTTAGAAGGGTCCTCGGTGTTCAAAGCCGGAATTTGCAGGTCATCAGACAAATAAGGAGCCAGGGAGACGATTTTTCGCAAGAGATCTAAGATATTGCGAATCAAAGCTTCCACTTCGACCGACTTTTCAATTTTATCTTCAATATATTCAACTTTTGCCACTAAGTAAGGTTCGGTCTTGACAAACTTTTTGATCTTGACCCGGGAAAGTCCCTGCACCAAAAATCTGACCGAGCCATCCGGGAAGCGCAGCATTTTGATTATAGTCCCGGCAGTTCCTACTTCGTAGATATCCTCAGTGGTGACATTGGCTGTCTCCGGGTCTTTCTGGGCAAACAGACCCAGAGTCTTTCCTCCCATCAGGGCTTCGTCGATCAGGCGGGCATATTTTTGGTCGGTAATCATCAGCGGAATAATCAAAGAAGGATAGACCACCACATTTTTAGTAGGCAGGATGAAAAGTTCGTCCGCTAATTTATCCGCTTCCGGTTTGTTTTTTACCGCTTCTCTATCAGCCACAATTGCTCCTATTCAATTTTGATTTCTTTGGCTTTACCTTTTTTGCTCGATTTTTTCTCAATTTTTATCTCTAAAAATCCATCTTTGTAGTTGGCCGCGATTTTTTCCCGGTTAATATCTTCCGGCAAATTGATATTTCTTTCGAAACGTCCGTAGTTTAGCTCCATATGGTGGTAACATTTACGGGTTTCAATTTTTTCCGGCCGGTCTCCATGAATGGTTAAGGTATTTCCATGCAAGGCGATATTGAAATCTTTTTGCTTCATTCCGGCAACTTCCACCAGAATTATGACCTCATTTTCAGTTTCAAAGACGTCAATGGGAGGTCTCCAGACCTTGGTTCCGGTCAAAAGAGAGGAGTGTTTGATTTTGTAAAAATGGTCAAACAATAAATCCATCTCCTCTTTGATTTTCTTGGCATCTTTTATGAATTCTTTTTTGGTATCATCCATAAAATCCTCCGCTAAAAGTTTATCTCCCTGAACTAAACATTAAATCTGAAAAAGACTACGTCCCCATCCTGTACAAGATAATCTTTTCCTTCCAGTTTTAAAAGACCTTTTTCCTTAGCATGGTGAACCGAACCTAATTCTATAAGTCTATTTGCAGCAATCACTTCCGCTTTTATAAACCCCTTTTCCATATCGGAATGTACGGTGCCAGCAGCTTTTAAAGCCTTATTTCCTCTGGGTATCAGCCAGGCTTTGACTTCTTTTTCATTAGCGGTGTAAAAGGTTATCAGATCCATTAGATTATACGATGAGTTCACCAATCTTTTTGTAGCCGGCTGGCTTATCCCCAGCTCCTGCATAAAGATTTGTTTTTCTTCTTCCTCCAACTTAGAAAGCTCTTCCTCCAGTTTCCCGCACAAAACTAAAAGGCCGATTTTTTCACCGGACAGACTAGCTTTATATTTTTCCTCTAGTGCCGAAATTTGATTTAACTCTTTCTCGGCCATATTCAGTATTATTAAAATCGGCTTTGCGGAAAGAAAGCTAAATCCCCTTAGGGCTTTTTCTTCCTCTGAATTGAAATTTATATTTCTCAAAGGAATCTCCTTATCCAGGGCTTCTTTGCATTTTTTAATCAAATTCTGTTCTTTTTGCTCCTCCGGAGAAGTTCCGACTTTGCTCTGCTTATGGGATTTTTCAAATCTCTTCTCCGCTATCAACAGGTCCAAAAAAATCAAATCATTCTGGATGTTTTTAAAATCTGCCTGAGGGTCAACTTCCCCTAATCCTAAAGAAGTTTTGTATAAGCCAAGGACTACGGTTAACTCATCCATCTCTTTTAAGACGGCCGTAGCTTCCCCTTCTGACTTTTTTTCATGCTCTAAAGAGCCGACCAGATCTATATATTCGATTTCTGGCAGGGTTATTTTTTTGGAACTGTAAAGTTGGGCTAACTGGGAGATTTTGGGGTCAGGGATTTTTACTATTCCACGGTGGAGTTGTAAATGAGGGGAAACTTTGGCGGTTTGCTGATGCCCGGAGGTTAAAGCATTAAAAATAGTGGTCTTCCCGGATTGGGAAGGTCCTATGATTCCTATTTTAAGCGTAAACTACCCCTTTTTGAAATTTAAGTCAGGCGGTGTATTTGATAATTCTGCCGTTTTCTAATATAGGTAAAACCGGCAGGGAATTCAACTGACTACAGAAAGCTAAATCTTTCTCAAACCCCAAGGAGCTTAAAAATTTTCCATGGTCGCAGGTTTCCAAAACTTTCAGAAGATTATCCTTATGCTTCTGATACAATACCGCCGCAGCTTGGGCGGCATCATTTACATCCGCTTTTTTCTGCTCCTGCAACTTGTTTATAAACATCCCTCCGCAGACCGTATCTTCCAAAGAAAATTTCCCCTCTTTGCCGGAGCAGACGATGGCTAAGTCCTTATTCAAATTCAAAACCAATTCAGCCACTTCCTTGAAATTCACAAAAGAGCCGATGACCACTTTATCCCCGGAAGCAGCTTTGACAATGGCTTTGGAGCCGTTGGTGGTGGCAAAAATTAAGGTTTTATCCCGCACTACCGGTTCGGTATATTCGAAAGGTGAATTCCCCAAGTCAAACCCTTCGACTTTTTGCCCATCCCGTTCACCGCAAAGCAGGACAAACTGCCGTCCGATTTTTTGCATTAAATCCAAAGCCCTTTCGGCCGATTCCACCGGAATTATATCCTTGCAGCCATTATATAAGGCCTGGGCTATGGTGACGCTGGCTCTCAAGACATCGATTACAATCACCGTTTTATCGGTCAAAATATTCTCTCTCAATTCCTCTGCGGTAAAAAATAAATCTATTTTCATTTTATTTATGGCTGTAATTTTTCCAGAAAGGTGGTTTGACCACCACAGCTTTATAGTTTTTATCCCTAATTTTTATCTCAACTTGATTTCCCACTTTGCTTTCTTCCACCAGCACATACCCCAAACCGATTCCTTTTTCCAATGAGGGCGAGAAGATTCCGGAGGTAACTTCCCCAATTTTAGCTCCATTTTTCCGGATTTCATAATGTTGTCTGGGGAAAGCTTTATCTACCATTTCAAAAGCCATTAGACTTCTTTTTGGATTTTGCCTGGCATTTAAAATCGCTTCTTTTCCTATAAAATCCCCTTTGTCCAATTTCACCAGCCAGGATAAGCCGGCTTCCATGGGATTAGTGGTCTGGTCAATGTCGTTTCCATATAGCATATATTTCATTTCCAGTCTCAGAGAATCTCTGGCACCCAAGCCAATCGGCTCGATTTCCAATTCTTTTCCGGCTTCCAGGGCAGCTTCCCAAATCTTTTCCGCTAATTTTGGCTCAAAATATAGTTCAAACCCATCTTCTCCAGTATACCCGGTGCGGGAAAAAAGAATCTTGTTTCCCAAAACATTTTCTTCCATCCCCCAGTAAAACTTAATCTGGCTTAGGTCGTAATCAGTCAGCCGGTTCATCACTTTTTCAGCCAGAGGTCCCTGAATAGCCAAGAGTGCGGTTTCATCCGAAATATTTTCCAATGTCACATCTCCGAATTTCTTTTGCTCTAGCCAGTTCCAGTCTTTTTCAATATTGGCGGCATTGACCACCAGCATCCAGCGGTCCGGCAGTTTATAAACCAAGAGATCGTCCACAATTCCGCCGTCAGGATAACACATAACCGTATATTGAACCTGATACATCCATAATTTTTTGACATCATTGACCGTAACTTTCTGCAAAAAATCTTCTGCGTCCTTTCCGATAACGATAAACTCTCCCATATGTGATAAATCAAAAATCCCCACCTTGCTTCTGACTTTTTTATGTTCCTCTACTATTCCCCGATACTGAATGGGCATCAGATAACCGGCAAAATCCACCAGCTTGGCTTTGTGTTTTAGATGTAGCTGGTAAAAAGCAGTCGGTTTAGCCATTAAGCTAAGTTAAAATTTGCCAAAGGTATCATCTTGTTATATATTCAATTTAATAAAATATATAAGTAGGATTTAAATAGCAATATCTATTTTGTTTTAGCACTTAAAAGCACAAAACAACTTTGGTAAACACAACTCAACTTTATCACCAACCAGCCCAGAGATGGCACAAAACCCGTTGTCCCAGCTGCAAAGGGACCGGTAAGATGTTAGTGGTGAATCAAGCGTCCAATCCTCCTGAAAAATATTATGTGAAATGCTGGGTCTGTAAGGGAAAAGGGGAGAAAATCAGCGAAAATTAAACCCCCTGCAATTCCCTCCCCTACAGGGGAGGGCAAGGGAGGGGTCAGTTTGAGGCTCAAAAGCCCACTTAAAAGTGGGCTTCTTTTCTACAGATGTAAAGTTCCCCGCCTTAAAAGGCAGGGTTTTTCAGTTTATCAACCTAACAGATTTTCAAATTCCTCTTCGTCAGCTACCTCGTCTTCCAGGATATGCTCTATCAGCTCATGTGTCACAATATCTTTCTGATGAGTTTTCTTGAGCAATTCGCTGTAGGAATCAATGGCAATCCGCTCTGCCTCCAGAAAAACTTTGATGAACCCTTTCAGATCCGAGGTTTCCCGGGGGAAATTGACTTTGCGCATGTGGGAAGCCTCGGCTAAATCCTCAATTTTAGCCACCGGAACTCCTCCCAATTGGATGATTCTGTCGGCGATCTTGCCGGCATGGCCCAGCTCATCTGCGGCTGCCTGTCTGAAAACCTCGGCTATTTCTTCAGAGTTGATTCCGCTGACCATATGAGCGGCGTGCAGAAAATAAAAGTGAGCCAACCACTCATCGGCATAGACCCGGTTAAGGTCGGCAATCATTTGCTTGATGTCTAATTCTACAATCTCACGGCCTTTCTTTCCCATTTAATCCTCCTTTGAATTTCTGGTTGATTATTTTTTATGTTAGTTTGGGAAATCTAATGCTATTTTAAAAAATGTCAAGCAGGAATTGAATTAGTCCATCAGAAAGCTTGAGGCCGTATCCTAACATATAAAAATTGATGCCTAAAAAATAATTAAAATAATCCTTGACAAATCTCAAATTATGCCGTATACTATAGCAGTAAAGCAGATTTTAGTAGATTGGATGTTTTGGTTAGAAACTAAGTACATACCACGAAGCTGATTGAAGCTTGGTGGTTTTTTTGTGCAGTCTAAATGCTTCGAGTGTACTCGAAGCGTAAAAAGAAGGAAAGGTGGTGATTTGATTGGCACAAGGCAAAGTCAAGTGGTTTAATGAATCCAAAGGTTTTGGTTTTATTCAGCCCAACGACAGCGACAAAGATGTGTTTGTCCATTTTTCTGCTATTCAGGATAATGGTTTTAAAACCTTGAGTGAAGGTGAAGAAGTAACTTTTGAAGTTACCGAAGGACCTAAAGGTTTACAAGCAGTCAATGTGAGAAAAGGATAAAAACTGAAAAATAGCAGTTTTTAGACTAAGCCCCGCTTGAATGAGTGGGGCTTTTTATTTATTCCCTCTCCTGTAAGGGGAGGGCAAGGGAGGGGTCAGTGGCGAAATGGTGTCATCCTGAACGAAGTGAAGGATCTCGCAGTTCAAATTGTTCCACATACTTAAATATAAAGGGGATTCTTCGCTACGCTCAGAATGACAGGCAAGAAAACGCAGACCCATGTTGTTCTCAATGTGAGTCTAAACATTGAGACAAGCTGGGTCTACAAACTTGCCTTCTCCGGCTCGGCTCCTTGATATGGCCGCAGTCCCTTGAACAGAAGCCAAAGACCCAATGCCATTTCGAAGATAGCCATGGGCGCATCGAACCAGGTCGCGTTGACCGTCTCGTCGAAGTTGGGGAAAACGATGAAAGCGAAAGCGCAGATCACGCACCATGCGGACGAGATCGCACCGAAGGCAGCCAATGCTCTCGGGATATACCTCGATTTGAACCACAGGTAGCTGCAAACCGTGGAGGCCAATGTCCAGAACGGCAGGCCAACGTAGTACGCGTCGTAGCTCGAGGCGATGTGCAGCCTCGCCAAGGTCTGCAATTGATCTGCCTTGAAAACGGGCAGGTAAGCAGCGTCGCCCAAGAGCCGCAGAGCGCTAAGCATGTTGAGCGCAGTAACAACCCACATCAAGGCATATACCAGCCTGCAGAATGCCGCAACCAAGGCCAGGTTCCGATTCACCGGCTTGAGAATCACGTAGAGCGCTGCGAGTAGTACTACAACGCTTGCACTGTAAATCAGATTGCAGGCGATGTTGATACGAAACAGTGTTTCGTGCGCCATGATGTTCCGGGCGGTTTCCGCAGCATTGCCCGGGACAATGAGGCGAAAGGAGATACCATAGTTCGCAAGGACCACGATCGCCATCGCGAACAGGAAAGTGAATCCCGCGACTCGTGCAGCTTTGCGTTGTGACTCGTCGATGGCGCTAATTGTCATTTTATTTCCTCCTAATTATTGTTATATGGTTTCCAGTCCTTAAAAAAATTATTTCCTTTAATCTTTTAGTCTTTATGTTGTGCGTTCGTTATTCTTGAATATCGAACGTCTCAATTATTCAATTGTTAGCTTGAAACGACGCTGATTCTTGTGCCTTTACGCTTTTAATTAGAAGCCAAAGAATCATTGAAATTTCTGCTATTGCGTAACACACAAATGTGTATTGGGAAACAAACGCGCACGGTTGACGCACGATCAAGAAGCTGGGGCATTCACGGTCTGCTCCTTTGCGCCCATGATCAGGATCCACAGCAGGAACGCCAACTCCCCGAAGAGGGCGGGGAAGGCGATATTAGAGACCACGTCCTCGTAGCGCGGCAACAGTAAGCCCGTAAAGCTTATGGCCAGATAGGCGAAGCCGTTGATGATCAGCCAGACGCCCAGGAAGCGGGGTAGGAAGCGCGACCTGTACACAAGGAGCGCCAGGGGGAAAAGCCAAAGACCCCAGAATATTTCTAATGTCAAAACTCCGTAATCGTTAATTTTAAGAAAGAGCATAGCCAAATCTTGTCTCTGAGTAAGTTCAAATGTTTTCAATATTTCGCCTTTAAGAATCATAAGGGAAGTAATATTGAATGCCTCCATAATAAAAACGGCAGGAATTTGCACAATCACCAATGCAACCATAAGTTTAGCCTGACGCTCGTTTACCTGTTTGAACAATCGATACAGAACCAATACCAAAAACACAAAAATGGTGCTGCTGATGATATCACTAATTATGCCCGTTCGAAATAAGAATTCATTGGCGAGGATGTTATTGGCAGTGGCAACTGCATCTCCCCGGACCATAATCTTTGATGGTACATAGATAATGCTATAGGCACCTGTTATTGCCAGAAGAAGATACCACAAGCCGGCAATTCTTGCAGTCTTTTTGAGTGAAGTAGTTTTTTCTTCCATTTATTTTTTTAGTTTTATTTTGATATTATGTTTATGTTGTTCTCATTTCAATCTGTTTTGAAAGTTCGTAGACCCACGTTGTCATCTCCCTATGGGATGGTGGAACCAAACGTGGGATTCCCTATAATAATCATTCACCCAGCTTGAGTCAAGCTGGATCTACAAACTAAAACCACTTGCCCTGCCTGTAAAATTGTGATATGTTATTTAATATGAGGATAACATTGAGACTTATTGTTTCACTTCTGCTTGTGGTAGCTCTGGCAGTCACTGCCTTTTCATTCTATCAGGTTTATACGGAAAAAATTCGCCTAAGAGGTGAATTAGAGGGTAGAACTATTGTTCTGGCTGAAAGTCTTCAGGAATCAGTAACCCCCCTTGTGCAGTCTAACTCACTTAAAAAATTAAATCGCCTTGTAGAGCGATTCGGGAATCGCGAGAGGCTTAAGGGGGTTGCTGTATTTGATAGAGAGGGCAATATCCTTTCATCAACGCCTGAGCTTATACCAAAAATCCCAAAGCCACTACCACAGATAATAAGCTCTATTACAGAAAATCGCTCGCTCGGCAGTTTCATAAAGATTGATGATAAAAAGACATACATCTATACCATTCCCATCTCCGAAGAAGATAGATTGATAGGTGCCCTGGCACTCTTTCATGATGCCTCATACATGGATTTAAGGCTTGAAGGAATATGGGAACATAACCTCCTCCGTTTCTTAACAATGTCAATATTGATTGTAGTGATCACACTTTTAGTGGTTCGCTGGAGCGTTACAGGCCCAATTGCCCAGTTTGCAGAATGGATGAGGGAATTGCGGATGGGAAAAGGTAAGGTTACCCAGCCTTCGGCTTCCCTGAGAGGGGATGTGCTGGCTCCTCTGATTTCAGAGGTGACACATTTAGCTAAGAGTCTATCACTGGCACGGGCAAGGGCAGAGGAAGAAGCAAGATTAAGGGTTAAGGCAGAATCTCTCTGGACAGCAAGTCGTCTTAAAGAGCATATGCGTGCTGAACTGGGTAGAAAAAAATTATTTTTGATTTCTAACAGAGAACCTTATATGCATGTAAAAGAGGGGCGCAATATTGGATGCATCATCCCTGCTGGTGGAGTAGTTACTGCATTGGACCCTGTGATGAGGATATGTGATGGTGTCTGGATTGCCCATGGTGGAGGAGATGCAGACCGTGAGATCGTAGATGAGAATGATAAACTACGTGTCCCCCCTGAAGAGCCAGCCTATACTCTCAAGAGGATATGGCTTACAAAAGAGGAAGAGGATGGTTACTATTATGGTTTTTCCAATGAGGGGCTCTGGCCATTATGTCATATTACCCATACCCGTCCTATCTTCCGCTTAGAGGATTGGGTTCATTATCAGAGGGTCAATGAAAAATTTGCTGATGCTCTATTAAAAGAGATTGCCAATGAAGAATCCCCTCTCGTTTTGATTCAGGACTATCACCTTGCCCTTCTTCCATTGCTTGTGAAAGAAAAGCGTCCAGATGCAAAGGTTTCACTTTTCTGGCATATCCCCTGGCCAAATCCCGAGGCTTATGGTATCTGCCCCTGGCATCAGGAGATTCTCATAGGTATGTTAGGAGCAGATATTATTGGTTTCCACACACAATTTCACTGTAATAACTTCTTGGATACAGTTGACCGTTTTTTAGAGTCAAAGATTGATTGGGAGCATTTCTCAGTTGACCGAGGTGGCCATACAACACTGGCAAGGCCTTTTCCTATCAGCGTTAGCTTTGAGAGTCTTTCAGATAAGGCCTCTGCAATTCAGGAAAAGGCATCCTTGAAAGAAACCATACTTAAGGAGATAGGCATTCAGGCAAAATATCTTGGTGTTGGTGTTGACCGTATTGATTATACAAAAGGCATCCCTGAACGTTTTAGGGCAATTGAGAGATTTTTAGAAAAATACCACGAGTTTGTGGGTGAGTTTATATTTATAGAACTCGGTGCACCAAGTCGCATACATATCAAGCGATATAGAGATGTGATGACAGAAATAGAAGAGATGGTAGATAAAATAAACTGGCGTTTTCAGACTAAAAGATGGAAGCCTATTGTGTTTCTTAAGAGGCATCACAGACATGAAGAAATATATCGCTTTTATAAAACAGCTGACCTCTGTATGGTCACATCCCTTCACGATGGAATGAATCTGGTTGCTAAAGAATTTGTCACCTCCCGTGCAGATGAAGACGGTGTGTTGATTCTTAGCCAGTTTACAGGTGCATCTCGTGAGCTTAAAGATGCGATTATTGTAAACCCTTATGCTATAGAAGGAATGGCAGATGCAATCTATCTGGCACTCACTATGGAACAGGATGAACGGTCCCAACGAATGGTGCGAATGCGTCAGGTGGTCAGAGAACATAACATCTACCGATGGGCAGGGAATTTGATTACAATACTGGTACGATTAAGGATGCCCGAGGTTCTGGAACAGGAAAGAGATTAATGCCGTCCTATTTTTTTGAAGGAAACCATCTGCATAAGATCAAGGCGGGTCAAAAGTTTGCTCTGTTTTTAGATTTTGACGGGACACTGGTTCCCATTCAAAAAGACCCTGCCAAATGTTTTTTATCAGAAAAGGTAAAGGAACAATTGAGATTAATCACGCGCTCTAAGTATTGTTATTTATCCATCCTAAGTGGAAGGTCATTATCAGATATCAGAAAAAGGGTCGGCATACGGACAATCTATTACGGAGGAAATCATGGTTTAGATATCTCTGGTCCTGGTGTGAGATATACGCACCCAAAGGCACTGAAAGCAGAATCAATTATTAAGGGCGTAAAACAGCAACTAAAAAAAGAGATTAAAGGTATTGGAGGTGCATGGCTTGAGGATAAAAAATTTACCCTGAGCCTTCACTTTCGATCTGTGAAGAAAGAAGGAATTCCGTTTGTTAAAAATATTTTCGACAAGACGGTAGCCGAATTTTTAGAGAAGAAATCATTGGCTGAAATTAAGGGGAAAAAAGTTTTAGAGCTGGTGCCAGAGGTATCATGGGATAAGGGTACAGCTGTACTCTGGATTTTACAAAGATTAAAAGATAATAGTTTGTCGATATACATAGGTGATGACCAAACTGATGAGACAGCTTTTAAGGCACTTAGTAAAAGAGGTATAACTATACGCATTGGAAGTTCAAAGAGAACTTTTGCAGATTATTATCTTAAAGGTCATTGGGAGGTTTCGCAACTTCTCAAACAAATACAGAAAGTTACAAACAATTGATATATAGCATTTGCGGTAGGTGTGAAGGGTTTATTCTTTTTGTAGGTGAGAGGGTAAAGCTGCAAGTACGTAGACTCACGTTGTCCTCAACGTAGGATTAGATTTGACCTTACCCAGCTTAAGATAAACTGGGCCCACTGACTTAATTGATTCATTTTCCCCTATCCAGACTCCACCGTCCGCCTCCACGTGTAGCTAGGTAAAGAAAAATGAAGCAGTAGAGAACCGCCATTTCACCCCGATTGACTACCGGGAAAAATGCCGAACTGATTTGAAACTTCCAGTGGAACTGGAAATAAGCCACCGCCATTTCACCGCTGGCTATAAAGGCCGCCCAGCGGGTCTGGAACCCCACCATTACCAAAAGGCCGCAAATCAACTCCAAAAGCCCTCCAATCCAAACCTGGGACCCTACCGCGGGCTGGTGATCGCTTAGCACTCCAAAAATTTTCTGAACTCCGTGAAATGAAAACATAAACCCAGCCATAATGCGCATCAAGGCGTAGGCCTGGTCGCTGTATTTGGCAAGTCTTTTCATTTATTTACTCCTTTGGTTAATGTCTGGTAATAAAGCTCGTAAGCCCAGGTTGTCCTCCCCCCTTTTTATTTGAGTTCATTTTCTCTTCCATATTGTTACTTTTTCTATTGATTTTTTTTTTTTATTCTAGTTCGTAGACCCACGTTGTCCTCAACGTGGGATTCCCCATAATAATCATTCACCCAGCTTGAGTCAAGCTGAGTCTACAAACTAAAGCTTCTTGCTAAAAAAGAGCGCTAAAAGTAGCATCGATCCCGATGCAGTGACTAGCCATGGTGAACCGAAAAGCAATAATGTTGTTGAGAAATGAGGATAAAAATAGACAAATGCAATTACGGGAGTCATGAGGCTATTAGCCAGAAAAAACCACTTAACCCATCTCTCAAACCCTTTCTTTGCAAAAACAGGGACTGCGAATAATGTCGCCAAACCCAAGAATATGTAACCCAGCGCGTCAACATCCCAGAAGAGAGAGTGGGGAGTTTGGTCGAGAACACGAATTTCATCTAGCGCACCCTTGAGTGTCATGGGGATTACAGTCGCCAATTGAACTACGTAGTTCAATGTGACATAAGTCGCATACATTATTGAGAAGAGAAGTGCTGCATGAGTCCAAATCTTCTTCTCATCCGGCACGGTATAGTGAAGCGCAACAAAGGCAAGCATAAATGGAACTTCAATACCCAGAGCAAAACCAAAAATAAGAATTGCATCCAAGGGGTATTTTGTAACACTCAAAAGTTGAAGAATTTGAGCGACACTGTATCCAGCAGCTGCAACAAATGCGATCAAAGCTGACCAAAACCCTATTCTGTAAATTACTTTTTGCATGTTTACATTATATGTCAATCGATAATACTGCCAAGCTCGTAGCCCAGGTTGTCCTCAACCAGGGACTAAACTTGATTTTTAGGTTTCGTCACTAACTACTCCTGACAGTCCGCTCCATCGAAAGAGGCGTCGCCTCTTTATTCTTTCTCACCGCCAATTCTTTTCTCAAAAACTGCCCAGTATAACTTCTCTCCACCTGTGCCACCTCTTCCGGAGTGCCGGCCGCCACCACATAACCCCCAGCTTCTCCCCCTTCCGGTCCCAAATCAATAATATAATCCGCAGTTTTAATCACATCTAAATTATGCTCAATCACGATCACTGTATTTCCACGTTCAACCAGTTCATTCAAAACATTCAAAAGCATCTTAATATCCTCAAAATGCAAACCAGTGGTCGGCTCATCCAATAAATACAAAGTATTTCCAGTAGCCACCTTGGATAATTCAGTGGAAAGCTTAACCCTTTGAGCTTCTCCGCCCGATAAAGTAGTAGCCGGTTGCCCCAAATGAATATAAGCCAAACCGACATCTTTTAAAGTTTTCAACTTTCGTCTGATTTTAGGAATATGCTCAAAGAACGAATGACCTTCATCTACTGTCATATCCAAAATATCAGCAATAGATTTCCCTCGATATTTAATTTCTAAAGTTTCCCGATTATATCTCTTTCCTTTACAGTTCTCACACGGTACATAAACATCTGGCAAAAAGTGCATCTCGATTTTAATTATTCCATCCCCTTCACAGGCATCACATCTACCTCCTTTGACATTGAAGGAAAATCGACCAGCTTTGTAACCTCTGACTTTAGCATCTGGCAGTTGGGCAAATAAGTCTCTGATATAAGTAAAAAGCCCAGTGTAAGTAGCTGGGTTAGAGCGGGGAGTTCTTCCAATAGGGGATTGGTCGATATTTATCACTTTGTCGATTTCACCCAACCCGGAGATTTTTTCATACGCCAGGGGCTCTTCTTTGGAGTTATAAAAATGGGCTGATAAAATTCGATACAAGGTCTCATTGATTAAAGTAGATTTCCCGGAACCGGAGACACCGGTAACGCAGATAAATACTCCTAGGGGGATTTCAACTTTGATATTTTTTAAATTATTTCCTTTGGCTCCACTCAAAACTATGTATGTTCCCTGTCCTCTTCTGCGGTAAGCCGGGATAGGAATGGTCATTTTCCCGGACAGATATTTCCCGGTCAAGGAGCGGCCATTTTGTTTGATATAATCTGGAGGACCTACAGCGACTATGTTACCACCATTTTTACCGGCTCCCGGACCTAAGTCAATCACCCAGTCAGAGCTGTTGATGGTCTCTTTATCATGCTCCACCACTATCACCGTATTTCCCAAATCCCTTAAGCTGACCAAAGTATTCAAAAGTTTTTTATTATCCCTCTGATGCAGACCGATGGATGGTTCATCCAAAATATACAGGACTCCCACTAAACGAGAACCGATTTGAGTAGCTAAACGAATTCTCTGGGCCTCTCCTCCTGATAAAGAGGCCGCAGTTCGGTCCAGAGTCAGATAATCCAACCCCACGTTTATCATAAAGGTCAGACGTTCGTTGATCTCCTTTAAAATCTGCTTGGCAATGGTTTTTTCTTTCTGATTTAATTTCAGGTTTTCCACGAATTCTTTGGCAGCTTTGACCGACATCCGGGTTATCTGATGAATGTTCAAATCATGGACCTTGATGGAGAGAGATTCTCTCTTTAACCTTGCACCATTGCACTTAGGACAGGGTTTGACCCGCATAAAAGTTTCAATCCAGTCCCGCACTCCTTGAGACTGGGTCTGTTTATATCTTCTTTCTAAATTGGGAATCACCCCTTCAAAGTCGGAGTAATACTCCCCGTAACCTTTACCTTCCCTTAAATGATACTCAAATTTGATTTCATCCTCGGTTCCATATAAAATCACCTGTTTGGCTTTTTGGGGTAAATTTTTAAAGGGGGTGTTGAAATTAAATTTGAAATGGTCAGCCAGGCTTCTCAATTGATGTAAATACCAATTCCCGGCCGGCATCCCCCAGGGTGCAATAGCCCCATCTGACAGAGATAAATTGGGGTCTCGAACCAAGAGATTGGAATCAATCTCCATTTTATTTCCCAAACCATCACAGCCGGGACAGGCACCGAAAGGGGAATTGAAGGAAAACATGCGGGGCTGAATTTCTTCGTAGGAGATTCCACAATTGACACAGGCATAATGCTCGGAGAATAGAAGCTCCGGTTTCCCCTGCACATCGATTAAAACCACTCCCGAACCCATTCTCAAAGCTGTCTCCAGAGAATCAGCTAACCTTTTACCCACTTTTGGCTCAACTACTAATCTGTCAACCACGACTTCAATACTATGCTTTTTATTTTTGTCCAATTTTATCGGTTCGGTTACCTCATAAATCTTTTTATCCACTCTGACCCGGACAAACCCCTCTTTTTTTACCTCCTCTAACAAATCTTTGTATTCCCCTTTTCTCCCCCTGACCAGAGGAGCTAAAATCTGAATTTTACTTCCTTGAGGCAGGGCTAAGATGGCATCTACAATCTGGTCTACGGTCTGCTGGGCGATTTTTCGGCCGCATTTGTAGCAGTAGGGAATTCCTATGCGGGCAAACAGTAATCTTAAATAATCATAAATTTCAGTAACCGTAGCTACCGTGGAGCGGGGATTTTTAGCGGAACTTCTCTGTTCAATCGATATGGCCGGTGAAAGACCATCGATGAAATCCACATCCGGTTTTTCCATCAACCCCAGAAACTGGCGGGCGTAGGCGGAAAGGGATTCGACATATCTTCTCTGCCCTTCGGCATAAATGGTATCAAAAGCCAGAGAAGATTTTCCGGAGCCGGAAAGTCCGGTTATCACCACTAACTTTTCACGGGGGATGTCTAAATCGATATTTTTTAAATTATGCTCCCGGGCACCTTTGACTACGATATAGCCGGACATACGTCACACCTCTTCAATAAAAAATTCTGTTTTTACAGCATTTGGTCAAACTTATAATATAATAAAAAATCACCAGAAAGCAACTCTCTTGACCTTCTAATGTTGATGCACGAATAAAATCAGTCAAGTCAATTATGGCATTGTAAGTTTTTAAATTTCATAATCTTGAAATTAAAATTGGCGGACTTTTTAAAAATCTTCAATTTGCTATTGACAAATAAAAATTATTGTAGTAAAATACGAGACGCTTTTTATAAGCCAAAGGGTGAAATCTAAGAAAATATCATATTGACATCTTATAATTAACCTTAACAAATATGGAGATAAGGATGAATGGTCCGATTTATTCCGACCGAAGTGGTTCGACTATACTCACCATAAAGAGGAAGTTATTCATTGCCACGCTCATACTTTTGTTTATCCCCCAACTGTTGTGGGCTTCCGGGATGTCCCTAAATGTGGGTGCCAAAGCCAGCGCCTTAGGAGGCGCTTTCAGAGGACTGGCAGATGACTGGTCAGCGGCCTGGTGGAACCCGGCCGGTCTGGCTTATCTGCAAAAATCAGAAGCCAATTCTATTTTATCCATAATCATTCCCAGACAAAAATATGAACCGGATGTACGCTTAAGCAATGGTTCGGAACTAGGCTATCGCAACGACGAAACTCGGTTTCCGGATGACCGGATTTTTTACTATCCCAATTTTTCCACTTTTTACAAATTTCAAAGTGCCGGGGGAATTACCGCCGGAATGGCTTTCTTTTTACCTTATGGCTTGGGCTCCCGCTGGGATTTATTTAACCCATTAGCAGGTTATATTGACCCACTTAAAGATACAATACCTTATGCCCGAATTGACCATGAAGCCAGCTTTATAGTGGTCGACTTTCATCCCAGCATCGCCAAAGAGGTGGTTAAGGATAAGTTAGCTTTGGGATTAGGGTTAGCCATTCAAAAGTCAGATTTTACCTGGAGAAGACCGAATTTTATCCCCACCATCTTGTTGCCCATTACCACCATGTATCAACAGCCCGAAAACGTTAACCGGCCCTATGATAACATTATTATGGACAGCCACATGGAGTTTGACGGCTGGGGAGTGGGAATAAACTTAGGAGTTATGTACCAGCTTTCTCCCAAAGTAAAACTGGGTGGTTCCTACCGTTCTCCAGTAAATATCAAGTTAACCGGCCATAATCGGATGTCGGTCTATTTTCCCAATAATTCTCAAATTGTTACCAATGACAGCACTGCACAACCTTACTTTTCCGGTGGGAGTGCCCAGACCTCAGCGGAAGTCAAGACCACTTTAAATCTCCCGGCTGAATTGGGGGCTGGGTTTGCGTATCAAGCTTCAGATAAGTTTACCTTGATGGCCGATATTTCCTGGACTAGCTGGTCCAGAATGAAGATTTTAGATCTGAATTACAGTACCAAAGCCCAGTGGGTATCTCCGGCCGGGGATACTCTGAATTACGGGTTGAATCCTTTGGGTACTCCGGCAGATTCAGGCATCGTTTTTAACTGGAAAGATGTCACCCGCTTCAGCGTTGGTGCTGAATATCACTTTAAGGAAAACTGGATAGCCCGGGCTGGTTATTACCATGACCCCACTGCCATTCCGGACCAGTCTTTGAATCCACTCGTCTTAGATTTTGCTGATAAAAACAGCCTAAATTTTGGACTTAGCTACAAAATCAACGCCTATGAGGTTGGGTATAACATAGAGTATATCAGTTACGATAATCGTGAAATAACTCAAATTAAAGATGTCAACGGAGATGGCCTGTTCGACAACTTTCCAGGAAGTTATTCCACAGCCCAATACAGTTCCTTTTTCTATTTCACCTACAGATTCTAAGGAGAGGGAAAATGCGAAAATTAAGTTTAATTTTAATGTTAGGTCTCAGTCTGATTATAGCTTTAAGCGGGTGTAAAAAGAGAAAAAATCCGGTCGAGCCGACCATTTTAAAGCAACCCACTTATTTTCAAATCTCCCAAAATTTATGGCCAGCTTTGGATAACCCTCCTTTAAGTAATCAGTTCTCCATCCCCTCTCGGACCGTGGTGGTATCTATCCCGGGTGAAGTACCTATAGACAACCAAGGACATGTACCACTGACCTGGAAAAAGAAATATCCGGTCTTGTATTTTTTAACCGATTTTGGTCAGGACGCTCTCACTTTTGCCCAAACCTATCGGGTGAACGACATCGCCGATGAATTGACAGCCAAAGGAGAAATCCAGCCCATGATTGTTGTGATAGCTGACGGCAACAATCCTATGGGGGGTGGTTTCTATGTCAATTCCATAGGCGGCCGGTATGAGGATTATATTGCCCTTGATTTGAGGCTCAAAATGGACACTTCGATTTTTACCAGAATTGTGAATGATAGCACAAAAAAAAGAGGAATCAGCGGAGTAGGAATGGGTGGTTACGGCGCTTTCAGGGTGGCTATGGATTATCCTCAATTTTATAGTTCGGTAAGTGCCATCTCTGCCCCTCTCTCAATAGATGCCGGGCCAAACGGCGACTGGTTTACAGATTATCTGCGGGCAACAGCTGTGCAGGAAAGTTTGACTTTCTCACCTTACCCTGACTCCAACATTGTTCCTATTACTGACCCACTCGATAAGACCACACCTGCTACCAACTGGCTCTTTGCAATGGCTTTAGGGTTTTCTCCCCACGATCCAGGAGATACTGATTCCAGTTCCTATTTTAAGATTGAGAACTATCCTCAGGGTGGTCCATTCCGCGGTGTGGATTTGCCTTTCGACTCCGCCGGAAGTCTTCGGGCTTCCATTTGGACTAACTGGGTGGATAGTAATGACGTTAAAACACTATTGGCAGGTCCTAAAGCTGGATCTTTAGCTAATACCAAGATTTATTTTGAGGTGGGGCTCCAGGATAGTTACATGTTACAAATTGCCAATAAAAACTTTAACAACTTTATGGCAACTCAAAGTTATACTTACATTTATCATGAATATACTGGATACGGCAGCTTCCCTGCTGACCATTTCAATTTTGCTTTTGACCGTATAGTTGCCATTCTGAAGTTTCATTCCAGCAATTTTTAGTTTAAACATTGCTCTTTAACATATGGTGTCGCTTTTGCTTAGGAGTATAAAATCCCCTCTCTGAATAAGAGGGGTTTTCATATAGGCCAAAGTGGCAGATTTGTCTGTTAAATGAACATAAAATGGGAAATATTTTCCTATATATCTAAAAATTTTTAAAATAAATAATAATAATTGCCTAAGCAGATTCCGATAATTAAAACAGTCCATAATGAGAGGAGGGACTTGTGTTAAAAAAGCTGAAAATACCCTCAGCCCTGCTGTTCCAGTTTCTGATTATTTTTTCTTTGGCGTTTCTTCTGACAATTGCCGAGAAAACCTCTAAACAGGTGGGCTTAATTTCCGACCCGGTCCAGGAGCCGGTTAACGAAGCCTCGCTTATGACCGGCAGTGTCAAACCGGGAGAGACCTTGTCTCTATCTCTAATCAGAAATGGGATACCCCATTTCTTAGTGGATGAGATTGTCAAGCCCTTAACCAGTCTTTTAGACTTAAGAAAATGCAAACCGGGAGACTTTTTTAAGCTTTTGATAACCCCGGATACTTCGATTTTGTCCTTCGAATACTGGAGAGGTAATAAAGAGAGATATAGAGTAGAAGAGAAAGATGGTGCCTTTGTAGCTTATCTTGCTCCAGTGGTCTTTACCAGGCAGATTAAGACCCTTTCCGGGGAGGTGCACAACTCTCTCTGGGAATCTATGCAGACTCAGGTAAAATCAGACGAGCTAATCTTAAGATTGTCAGATATCTTTGCCTGGGAGGTGGACTTTTTAACGGAAGTACAGAATGGCGACCGCTTTAAAATAATCTACGAAGAGTTGTTTAACGAACAAAATGAGTTTGTAGAGTATGGTGAAATCCTGGCGGCTGAATTCGACTTACAGGGGACCAAATACACGGCCATTAACTATAAAGATTCCACCGGTCATTCGGACTATTATGACTTAAACGGCAACTCCTTAAGAAAGGCCTTTTTAAAAACTCCCTTGAATTACCGAAGAATATCTTCCGGTTTTTCCTACAGCCGTAAACATCCGGTATTCCGGATCAACCGGCCCCATTTTGGAGTAGATTTTTCAGCCCCCTGGGGAACTCCGGTGGTGGCAGTGGCTGATGGTCAGGTGATTTTCAGCGGCTGGAAATCCGGGTTAGGAAGAACAGTGGAGGTTAAACATAACAACGGCTTTATTACCTGTTACGGACACTTATCCCGGGTAGCCAAAGGGATTTATCCGGGTAAAAGGGTCTCCCAGAAAGATATTGTGGCTTTTGTCGGTTCCACCGGAATTACCACCAGTCCGCACCTGCATTATGAGTTAAGAATCAGCGGTCGTCCGGTTGACCCTTTAAAAGTGACTTTCCCTCCCTCTTCTCCGGTCAGTAAACTATTTCTGGCAGATTTTGAGCAGACCAAGGAAAAGTGGGTCTACACTTTGGGATTATTAGAAGACTTGAATTTGGTGGCTCTGCCTCAGGAATCAATGGCGAAATAGCTCACTTTTGCTTTAGGTAGAGTTTTTGGGATGTGAAGTTTATAAGAATCTCAATTGATTTAATCAAGAAACTAAGGGGTTGGATTTTAGCAGATGAAATCCGGCCCCTCAGTTTTTCTGAGTTGAAACCTTTGACTTTGGCAGGTAATTTTGACTTGGGATATGCTCTTGGTAAATATTCAGAAAAAAAGAGAACAGAATTGGGGAAATTGATTTATCATTTTAAATACAAGAAAAATAGAAAAGCCGGTGAAATCTTAGTGGATTTAAGTTATCAATTCATAAAGCAGAGTTACCCTATTCTCGATATAATAGTACCAGTCCCGCCGGCAGTTGCCTCCACCCATTTTTTTGTCAATAGATTTTTTTCTAAATCCTTGGCAGAAAAATTACAAAAACCGTTGGAGAATAAGTTAATTCATAGAATAAGATTTGTTCCAGAACAAAAGATATTCAGGAATTTAAAAGATGAAAAGGAAAATGTCAGAGATAGCTTTAAGTTGACAGAACCTCAAAAAGTCAAAAATAAAACTCTTTTATTGATTGATGACATCTATGACACCGGAGCGACCGTAAATGAAATTTCTCATCTTTTAAAATCTGCTTTCGCCCACCAAGTTTTCGTATTTACTATAGCCAAGACCGGCTTTTATGTCTGAATACACCAAATATGTAATCGCCCTGCGTGAAGTAGCCAGGGTGGGACCCAAGCGGTTCGCCCAGCTGATTTTGCATTACGGCACTCCGGATAATGTCTACAATTCTACCTTAGAAGAGCTAACCAGTCTGCCCCGCATGTCTGCCGGCAAAGCCCAGGAAATATTAGCCAGCCAGGAGAAATTAAAAGAGATTGAAAATCAGATGGACTTGTTGGCTGCGCAGGATATCGGAATCAGCACAGTTTTAGATGAAAATTATCCGGCTTTATTGCAACAAATAGACGACCCGCCCCCGCTTCTATACTACAAGGGGAAGTTTCCTTTAATCGATAAAACCGGTGTTGCTCTGATTGGTACCACTAATCCCTCAACTGCAGGAGTTGAAAAAGCAGTGGCCTGGGGAAAAGAGTTAGCCCAACAGGATGTGGTGGTGGTTTCCGGATTAGCCAAAGGGATTGACGGGGCCGCCCATGTGGGTGCCCTGAGCGGAAACGGCAAGACCTATGCGGTTTTGGGTTCCGGATTATTCAATATTTATCCCCCAGAGCATGAGAATTTAGCTGCTGAAATAACCAAAGCCGGTGCCCTAGTCTCAGAATTCCCGGTAAATTCTCCTGTAACCATAGGACAACTGATGGCCCGCAACAGAATTGTGGTCGGTTTATCCCAGGCGGTGATTATAGTCGAGGAGGATTCCAACAGTTCCGGCACTTCGGAGGCGGCCCAAAAAACCATCGAACAGGGGAGACCGCTTTTTATTCTGGAATCCGAAAATAAAAAATCAGTGGAAAAATGGGTCCAGCAGGGGGCTATTCTGTTAAAAGATACTATTGAAATCGAGATGTTGCTGCAATATATTTAGGGTTGAATGGGTCGAAGGTTTAATTGAATAAAAAAGTGTCAGGAGCAGTTCCTGACACAACCATAGAAGGTAAACAGATAATTGGGAGCAAAAAATGCAGAGATTCGTGAATTATTTTGATTATTTAGAAGAGGAGATTAAATTAAAAAAACTTCAGGGGATTGCGGATGTTCTGTGCTTTCTGATTATGCGCCGCAAGTTGACTATTCCGGAAGCGGAAGCCAAAATCCAGGAAGCCCGCAAAGAAGCCCGGAAAATCATCCCGGACCAGATGGAGACCTACGATTTGATTTATACCAATCGTTTCAGAAGATTGATTGACCAGTTTTTACGGACTTCATCCACAGAAGAATAATTTCTTGCCTTTTATCCGACAAAATCCTATATTAAGCTTCAAGTTATAAAAATTTTCAGCCGAAATTTAGATAATGTTACAAGATATAAGAGAACTGCTTTACTCCTGGGATAAGGCCGTTTTTCACTGGATTAATTCCGACTGGCAGAATTCGGTTTTTGATTTTGTGATGCCGATTGTTACCAACTTTTCCTACTGGAAGTTCCCGATTTTTGTAATCTTGTTAGCCTTATTCATCTGGGGAGGGAAAAAGGGACGCTGGGCCGTGATTTTAGGGGTAGTGGCCGTTGGTTTAGCCGATTTAAGTTCCCATCTTATTCTTAAGACAATTTTTGAGAGGGTTCGTCCTTGTAGTGATTTGCCCAATGTGCACTTATTACTATACAATAATTGTCCTACCACTTATTCTTTTCCTTCCAATCATGCGGTCAACTGTTTCTCTGCCGCAATGATGGTCAGTTTTTTTTATAAAAAGACCGGCATATTCTTATTCCTAATAGCAATTTTAGTTGCCATATCCAGAGTCTACGTGGGGGTTCATTATCCTTTTGATACTGTGGGAGGTGCCATCTGGGGGGTTTTGGGTGCCAGTTTAATTTTGGTTTCAGCCAATAAAATCTTTAAAGGAAAAATCCAAGCTGTCCGAAGAAAAGAACAACCAAAGGGGACTGTAGATTGGGAAAAATTAATATCATCCAAGGAGATATAACCGAACAACAAGTTGACGCCATCGTCAACGCCGCCAATAACCATCTTTTGCTGGGGACTGGTGTGGCCGGAGCTATCCGGATTAAAGGCGGTCCTGCCATTCAAGAGGAATGCACCCAGAAAGCCCCTATCCCGGTGGGTGGAGCGGTTGAAACCACAGCTGGAAATTTAAAAGCCAAGTTTGTGATTCATGCGGCTGCGATGGGGATGGATTTTAAGACCAGCCCTAAAATTATTGCTAAAGCGACTATAAATAGCTTGCAAAAAGCGGTGGAGTTGAAGTTGAAGAGTATTGCTTTTCCGGCTTTGGGGACCGGGTTAGGGGGTTTTCCGGTGGAGGAGTGCGCTAAGATTATGTTGTATGGGGCAAATAAGTTTTTAGCGGAGAATAAATCTATAAAAGAAGTCCGGTTTGTGTTGTTTGATAAAGCCAGTTTTGAGAGTTTTAAAAAAGAGTTAGAAAATTTGAAGTAGCCAAGTTTACCCTGAGCTTGTCGAAGGGTTGACAATCCCCGGTAAAATTTTATATTGCTTTCCTTAAAATATCCCGCCTTAAAGATTTGCGGGATGCGAAAAGACGCTATTCCCCGGTAACTCAATGGTAGAGTGAGCGGCTGTTAACCGCTAAGTTGCTGGTTCGAGTCCGGCCCGGGGAGTAAAAATTTGCTTAATTCACCTTTAACTAAAGGAGGTTTAAAATGAAACGCTTCAAATTACTTTTCAGCTTGTTTACACTGTTTTTAGTTTCAAGTTCTTTTGCCACCGTTCCCCAGCTGATTAATTTTCAGGGTCGGCTGACTGATTCTTTGGGAAATCCTGTGAGCGATGGGTCTTATAGCTTACGCTTCAGAATCTATGATGATTCTCTGGCTGGAAATGTGTTGTGGGAAGAGACCGACCCGATTCAGATTACCAAGGGACTTTTTACAGTTCTTCTGGGTTCAACTACTTCAATTCCGGACAGTGCCTTTTATTCTGTTAATCGCTGGTTTGGAATAAAAATCGGTTCGAACCCGGAGATTACACCTAGACAGAGGTTGGGTTCAGTAGGATATGCTTTTCAATCAGGCCAATGGAATTCTTCGGGGAATGACATCTATCGTAACAGCGGTAATGTCGGCATCGGAACGAACTCTCCTGCTACCAAACTGCATGTCGAAAACTCTGCTGGCACCGCCGTTTGGGGCTCATCACCAAGCTTCACCGGTGTTTACGGTTCGGGCGCGGTCGGCGTTTGGGCCTCGGGCACAACATACGGCGGGTATTTTGCTGGCTACCCCACCACAGGCACGGGCTACGGCGTTCGCTGTCAAACTTCCCCGCCATCTTCCAGTGATAATGCCTACGCGGGTTACTTTTCTGCCACTCCCTCTGGCGGTAGTGGCGTCACCTACGGCGTTTATGGTGAGGCGGGTACTGTTGGCGTTTATGGCACTGCGGTAAACGGTGGCATGTATGGGACAGGGGGAAACTATGGCGTTTACGGCGCCAGCTCATCAGGGACGGGGGTTTACGGGTCGAGCAGCAGCGGCTATGGCGTTTACGCCGATGGCGGCCCGAATGGTGTTGTCGCTGTGGCACACAACAGCGGCGGCTCCGGTGTTTACGGTTCGGACGGCGGGAATCCTTTCACCTACGCCGGCTATTTCTCCGGAGACGTTCGTGTGGTCGGGGACTTCGACGCTATTTCGGGCACAAAAAGCGCGGCAGTCAAAATCGACAACGGAGAATACCGGAGGCTTTATGCGCAGGAATCTCCCGAAAACTGGTTCGAGGATTTCGGCACGGCCCAGTTGGTAAACGACCAAGCCACGGTGAATATCGATCCCCTCTATGCCCAAACGGTAAATACGGCAGTAACCTATCACGTCTTCTTGACTCCGGAAGGGGATTGTCAGGGGCTTTACATCACCGGCAAGACCCCGGCCTCTTTTGAGATGCGGGAACTGCAAAACGGAAAATCCAATTTGTCGGTGAGTTATCGAATTGTTGCAAAGAGAAAGGGGTATGAAAACACCCGGTTGGCCAAACTGGTTGGCCCCACTCCGGAAGAGGTTCAAGCCAAAGACGTTAAGCTCCGGGCCGAGATGGCCAAAGAAAAAGCCGAGCGCGAGCAAGAACAACTTAAAATGGAAGCGGAGCGCAAGCAGATGGAAGAACAGAGAGCCAAAATGGAGCAAGAATTAAAAGGGACGGACAAAAAATAGAATCTTCCAAATAGTCAGGTCCGGTGAGCTTTTAAAGAAAACTTAACCATAAACAAACAGGAAACTGTATCAGCAAATCATCTAACAGTGATACAGTTTCCTCTTATTTTCTTACGTTCAACTCAGTGATAAACTAATATTTCCCCTTCCCTTTTGATTTTCCTTTAGACTCTTTTTTCCCGGATTTGCCCGTGGATTCCGCTTTAGCCTTGGATTTCTCCTTGCCCTTCTTAATTTCACCATGGATAGCCACAAATTTCTTCCCGCCGCTGCGCATCTTTACTACTTGGTCAGGCGAATAACCGTAATGGTTCGAGATAAACTTCAGATTCACAAAATTGACGACATCCGCATCCGCCAGCCGGATTTCTCTCCATTTATTCCTGGGGTGCTTCTTGTAATATCCCCAAGCTTTACCGTAGGGGGGACCGGGGTCCACTGCCAGAGGGACATAGAAAATCTGGGGAGAAAGTCCGTAATGCAGGGTAATATCCATCCAGGATTTTCCGCTCAGACGCAGATTCACTATAACATCCGGACCCACTCTGGCCTCTCTGGCCAGAAAGAAAACCACTGGCACCTCATCATCCGGAATATGCCGTTCCCTAACCACAATTAGCGAGCGTTCCGGAACGCCATAGTAATCACCCACCGCTAGGTAAAAAGATCTGACCTCACCATCCTGTATGCTAAGCCCCACGTTCACATCTGCCCGACCGATCTGAGGGGCAAAGCTGAATAAAACTATTGCTGCAAGAGATACAATCCAGATAGGTTTCATTTTCTCCTCCTCTTTTTTATTTACTTGCAGTAAATTTTGTGGTAAATTTACTGCCATATTCATTTCTTATTTGTTATTACGGCAGTAGATATGAAAAATTAAGAGGTGAAATCAAAAAACCGTCCATGTGATTTAGAAAGCTTTTGATTTTTTAGGGGAAATTAAACCATAAAAGGAGGGAACTGTGTCAGTAAATTACTTAGCGGTGATAGTCAGCGCTGTAATTTATTTTATGCTGGGTGGATTGTGGTATTCCAAACTTCTATTCGCCAATCCCTGGATGAAAGCCATCGGGAAGACCGAAGCGGAAATAAAAGCGTCAGGAAGTCCGGCACCTGGTTATATAATTGCTTTCGTAGGAGCCTTGTTTACCGCTTTTATATTAGCAACTTTCATAAATTATGCCGGTGGTGCAACCCTAGTAGATGGTGCCAAAATCGGTTTTTACGCCTGGCTGGGTTTTGGCATTACCACTTTGGCTCCGGCTTATTATTTTGAAATGCGTCCTAAAGCTCTTTTGCTAATCTATGCCGGATATACATTGGTGGCTTTTATAATTATGGGTGGGATTTTGGGAGCTTGGAGGTAAAGAAATTTCGGTTAAAATTATAATTGAAAAAGGAGGGAAAAAATGAAGATGAAAAGAGTCAGCCCTTTTATCTTAAGTGTAATTTTAATGGCTTTGAGCTGGTTTACTCTATTAGTAAAAAATCCACCGGAGGCCTTGTCTTACCCACCGGCGGTGGGGATTTTAGGAAAAGTAAAAAACTGTGTAAGCTGCCATGCTAACAGCGGTCCCTGGACAGATGAGGGAAAAACCATTATCGATATAATTGACAAAGGGACCAGGAAATCTCTAAAACAGGCTGACGGCAGTTTTCTAATTTCAGTCAAAAGAAATCAATTAGTCACAGTTCTGACCGTGATTGGCCGCTCCAAAGATGACAAACAAGCAGCTCCTTACCGGAATGCCTGGCTGTATGTTGATCCTAAGACCATCAACAACAGCTCCCTTTCTAAATTCGCCGCTGGCTGGGATGTTAATCTGCCTTTATCCTGCCGGGTGGTGGGGGATACTTTAGCCGGCTTTCAAGGAGCTAAAATCACAGTTCTGCCGATGAGTATCAGACCCACGGATGCAGCTTTGGATGCGGAATTGACTTTACAAGTGATGCTTACAAAGGGGGAATCAGTCAAGGGAAATCCCAGAAAAGGGATGCTGGGAAACTATTTTGAAAAAAAGGTTGTGCTACAGGTTATGGAATAAGAGAAAGAAAACTGCCGGACTTTTAATTAGCAGATTTTTTCTTTTTCAGTGCTTTGGCGATAAAAAAAATCGCGTAAGCCGCAAAAATGGCTGAATAATTTACCATCATAAATGTAGGGTCGGCCCAGGAGATGCCGTCCACTTTATAACTGCTCACTGGAAATAAAAAGGGAGTGGGAAAGAAAGATTTGGAGTGGGTGAAGATATCGCATAAGATGTGCAGAGGATAAGCCAAGAAAGTATAGGCCAGGGGCTTGTTGAAATATCGGATGACACCGTAAAGTATGGCAGCGGTAATTAAGCTGTGGCTGATGTCATAAGAGGTAAATACCCAAGAGGGTATTTCGGCTAAATTGGGTTTGCCGAACTGTAAAGTTCGGTGGATAAGTCGGATAACAAAAAAAGGTCCGAAAGCCGAAACATCCGGCAGAACCCCGAATAGCATAGCCAGACCGAAAATTTTTTTCCTGCCAAATGTAATTCCACCCCAAAAGCCGTGGGCGAAGATGTCCATTTTTCTCCTTCGATTAATACGCGTGATAAAATAATTAAATTATATTTATTAAACAAGCAGAGTTGACTGTAGCGTTCCGGCAGGAGCTACTCCTGACGGTTAAGATTATGTGTCTGGAGTAGCTCCAGACACAACACAAGGCCGTTTGGCGGGGTTGGTTCACCACGAGTTCAGCCGAGTGGTGATTGGGAATATGGTGAGAAGGAAGGAATGACTCTCAGTTTATGGTGTGCTTGTCGAACCGCCTTATATCCTAAGGGAAGTTGATTGCAACTCATTCATATCTTGGCTACATAGTCAGGATATAACACCTTAGCACACTTGCGACAGATACCGTGAGAAAACTTTACGCCAGAGTGCTTTAGTAGGTAACCCTCGATTCGAATCCAGGTGCCGTCTTCTTCACGTATGTCCTTACAGTTCGCACATATGGGGAGGAAGCCACTAAGCAGTTTTGTGAGAGACTCTTCAAGTTTCTTTTGAAGCGCTAATCGTTCCTCCTCGGATTTCTTCAGTTTGGTGAATGAAGAGCGGGCATAGATTCCCAGAGCAATCAATAGACAAGAGATAAGTATTCGCATCCACAGTTCATTCGGGTCTTTAGGAAATATATTCTGTTATAGTCCTGGTTGGTGAAACATGTAAGTATGGATGAGTGATTCGATAGTCCAAAACGTAAGCGCCGCAAAGACACCCAGGAAGATCATTGGACCGCCATTGACACGCTGTTGCGGTATGGTTACACCATAAATCGATACATCCGGAATTTTGTTCCCCTGTAGCCTTAGTCGTTCGTCTTCGGATTTCTTTAGCTTTGTCACTACAAATTGAGCGTAAATCCCATAAGCGATGAAAAGGCAGCAAACAAGGGTACGCATCCACAACTCATTCGGGTCCATAGGAAATAAGTTCTGCAGTAACCCTCCTTCGTGGAATATGAAGGCATGGATTAGCGTCTCAAGAATCCAGAAGGCAAGTGCCAACAAAACACCGATGAGTATCATATGGTTACCCCTACGGGATCCCGTTGAGGGACACCATGGCATAGCCAATTTCTGACTCCAACGCCCTTTTCCCTTGCGGGATGGTGGAACCATTGGTTTATTGGTAGGTGTGACATTTCATCCCCCTAATAATTTTTGTCTGGTTTAGCTGAAGGTGCAATTTCGCCTATAGTTCAGCTTAGTTCACCATAAAAGGAAGTTGATGCACCCTTTTTATTGTCGACATCAATATAACACTCTTTAACTCTCTCAATCCTGTATCCTTAAGGAAGTTGATTTTAACTTTTAACGATATCGATTATATTTTCCACCATGTTTTTGTCAAGGACAAACCCCGTTGATTTTTTAGAAGTTGCTGAAATTTCCTTTTCTTATAATATTACTTTATTACTTTTGTAAAACTTCCATTATATTATAAAATAAAATCTTATCCCTTCCGGGATGGTGTAACCATAAGTAAGTTAAAAAACAACAGTAAAGGAGCTAATTTGAAAATCTTAGTTTTGGGTGCCGGAAAGATGGGTTTAGGGGTAGCATTTGACTTAGTCCAAAACCCCAATGCCAAAAGAGTGGTTTTAGCAGATATCAATTTAGAAAATTTAAAATCAGCCAGACAAAAAATAAAATCCAAGAAGCTGCAGCTAAAAAAAGTCAACGTAGAAAATCAGAGCCAGATAAAAAAATTAGTAAGAGGTTTTGACTGTGTGGTCAGCGCCGTCACCTACGTCCACAATTTAAACCTCACCAAAATCTGCATTTCTGCCAAAGTCAACTTCTGCGATTTAGGCGGAAACATCTTTATCGTAGAAAAACAGCTAAAATTAGACAAACAAGCCAAAAAAGCCGGAATCACAATCATCCCGGACTGCGGCTTGGCACCCGGCATGATGAATATCATAGCCGGCTGGGGAGTAAACAAATTAGACCGAACCGATGAAATCAAAATCAGAGTCGGGGGACTCCCCCAAAATCCCAAGCCGCCCTTGTATTATCAGTTAGTTTTTTCAGTGGAAGGATTAATCAACGAATATATCGAGAAAGCCCAGATTCTACGACTGGGTAAAATCGAATGGGTGGACTCTCTGACTGACGTAGAGGAAATTAGATTTCCGGATCCATTCGGAAGATTAGAGGCGTTCTACACTTCCGGAGGGACTTCCACTTTGCCGCTGACTTTGGCTGATAGAGTCCAGAATATAGATTACAAAACCATTCGCTACAGGGGGCATTGTGAAAAATTTAAATTATTAGCTGATTTGGGGCTTTTGAGCAGTCAAAAAATAAAGCTCAATGGGCTTAGCATTGTCCCGCGTAAACTGACAGCCAAACTTCTGACCGATTTTCTTTCCGGCAAAGATAAAGACGTAGTCTTGGCCAGAGCGACAATTATCGGAGCCAAAAACGGAAAGAAAGCGGAGCTGACCTGTCAGATTATTGACTATTACGATGAGCAAAACCATATTACCGCCATGCAGAGAACCACAGCTTACCCGGTCTCTATCATTGCCCAGATGTTAGCTTCCGGCAAAATCACGGACAAAGGAGTTGTGCCTCAAGAGGTCTCTGTTCCGGCAGATGAGTTCGTGGCAGAATTAGATAAAAGAGGAATTAAGGTGGAGGAAAGTTTCAGGTATTTGGAATAGGAACTAATCATAGATTTGTCTATGAGTGTGCCGGATGATGAACAATTCTTGGATAAAATTGAAGGGGCGTTCAAAACCATTGACACAAAGGAATCTGAAAACGTATTGAGGATAACATGTCAAAAATGACAACGTACCTATTCGGGTTTGCCATTCTAATTATACTTACATCCTGCCAGAAAAAATCAGACCAGGAAAATGCAGCGTACACTTTACCGTACACCCAATTTTTGAAATCAACCAATTTTGTCTATGTGTATGGAGAGACCTCGAAGCGTGATAGTTTAGGTGATGATGCTTATTTAGAGGATAACTTAAATTATATTTTGGAGACCAATGATTGGGTTTTGGTAAACTTTTGTGCCTACTGGTGCAAAGATTGCCGCAAGTATAATCCGGATTTTCAAGAAGTATCCCGTATGCCGGAGTATAAAGATATTATTTTCGCCTATGCCGAGATGGATGGCACCAAAGGAAATGAAAATTTTCGCAAAAGATTTAAACTGCCAGGAACACCCGTGACCATTTTATTTCATAGAGGTCATATAGTAGAAGTAAATGGTGAAACGGGGATTTTATTCGGTCAGCGGGGGGATAAAACTAAACAAGATTTGCTATCTCTTTTGGAGAAATTTTATAAACCGGCCGTAGCCAGTTAAGGTAGTTCCAAAAACAATTTTTTAAAACCTACTACGTTTATTATCTTTGTTTGTCACATAGCTATAAGTATAGACTAAAATTACCATGGGTAAAAAATTTTGGGCTTTTTGGAAAAAATTTGCGCACCGCTTAGCCATAATCCAAACCACCATAATTTTAACTCTCTTTTATTTTTTGATGATAAGTGTTTTTGCTCTGGTAATAAAATTATTGAGGAAGGATTTGCTGGATAAAAAATGGAAACAGAAAAAATCTTTCTGGAAAGGAAAAGAAAAACTATCGGTGGCCATCGAAAATGCCAGAAGACAGTTCTAAAAATAAAATATGAATATTTTGGGGATTTCGGCTTTTTATCATGATTCGGCTGCTTGCCTGATTCAAGACGGAAAAATAGTTGCCTGCGCGCAGGAAGAAAGATTTAGCAGAAAAAAGCATGATTTTTCTTTTCCCAAAAATGCCATTGAATTTTGTTTACAGAAAGGGAAAATTTCGGTCAAAGATTTAAATTACGTAGGATTTTATGAAAAACCATTTATCAAGTTTGAACGGATATTGTATACTTACTTGGCAACATTCCCTCGCTCACTTCCTTCATTTTTAAAAGCGATTCCTCTATGGCTGAAAGAGAAAATCTGGATTCCTCAAACAATCAAAAAAGAATTAAATTATGAGGGTGAAATTTTGATGATTGAACATCATTTTTCACATGCGGCCAGCACTTTTTTGGTTTCACCATTTCAGGGAGCGGCTATTTTAACCATAGATGGAGTAGGGGAATGGGCTTCGGCTACTTATGGAGTAGGAAAAGATAACCAGATTGAAATTTTCAAGGAGTTAAAATTCCCACACTCCTTGGGGTTGTTGTATAACGCCTTCACCGACTATTTAGGTTTCCGGGTCAACAGCGATGAATACAAGGTGATGGGACTGGCTCCTTACGGGGAGCCGGTTTATTATGACTTGATTATGAAAGAGTTAGTCTCTTTAAAAGATGACGGGAGCTTTCAAGTCAATATGAAATATTTTGCTTATGACTATGGATTGAAAATGACCAATGCAAATTTTGAAAAATTGTTTGGTTTGCCTTCCAGAAATTCAAGTGAGCCAATTCAGAAAAAACATCAGGATTTAGCGGCCTCGATCCAAAAGGTAACCGAGGAGACAATGCTGAAAATGGCTAACTTTTTGAATACAGAAACTAATCTGAAAAACTTATGCTTAGCAGGCGGGGTGGCTTTGAATTGTGTAGCCAACGGCCGAATTCTAAGAGAGACAGAGTTTGAGAATATTTTCATCCAACCGGCGGCTGGAGATGCAGGAGGGGCAGTGGGTGTAGCGGCTTATATTTACAATATTCTATTAAATAATCGGAGGAATTTTGTGTGGGAGGATGCTTATTTGGGTCCTGATTATTCTGATTCCGAGATAAAACAATTCTTGCAGCAAAATCAGATCAATTTTAGAGAATATTCTCAAGCTGAGCTGATAAAATATACTGCGAAACTTTTAGCCGAAAATAGGGTAATTGGCTGGTTTCAAGGCAGGATGGAGTTCGGTCCCAGGGCTTTAGGAAATCGTTCTATTCTGGCTGACCCCAGAAAGCCGGAAAATAAAGACCGGGTGAATAAAAAAATTAAATTCAGAGAAGAATTCAGACCATTCGCTCCCGCCATTTTAGAAGAAAAAGTATCTGAATATTTCGAAATCGATTGTCCCTCTCCTTATATGTTACTGGTGGCACAAGTGAAGCCGGAGAAAAAAGATAAGATTCCGGCAGTGGTTCATGTTGATGGTTCAGCTCGAATTCAAACCGTGAATCGAAAACAGAATGCCCTATTTTATGATTTGCTAAAAGAGTTTGAGAAATTAACCACTTGTCCGGTTCTTTTGAACACTTCTTTTAACCTGAAGGGAGAGCCAATTGTTTGCACGCCGCAGGATGCTTATTTGACTTTTATCCGTTCCGGGTTAGATTATTTAATAATGGGAAATTGCGTTTTAAATACAAAAGAGATGAAGACCCAACAAACACCAGTCCAAACTGATGTAACCAAAGAATTAGAAAAAACGGTGACTATCAGATGAGTTTTTGGTCAAATTTGAAAGTTCGGCTTTCTATTTTTTCTGAATTCTGGTATTTTTTGCGCTTTCGTAAAAGATGGTGGCTGGGTCCGATTATTTTCTTTTTAATTTTACTTTCTCTGTTTATCATTCTGACTGAAGGTTCAGCGGTGATGCCTTTTATTTATACCTTATTCTAAGGAGAGAAAATGTCTAATAATAAAGATAAGATATTAAGAATTTCAGCCCTTATTTTCATGATTATTTCTGTGGGACATTTGTTGCGTCTGATTTTCGGTTTAGAGGCAGTAATTGGGGGTTTTAATATTCCAAAATATTTCAGTATTCTGGCCCTTATAATATTCGGTTTGCTATCCTATTTTAGCTTTAAAGCTACCCGCTAATAGTTTTTCAATGTCTAAAGATTCTCAATCCCAAACTAAAAAATTTAAATTTTGGCAGAATATTCTTTTCGGTCTGCTTTCAATTTCAATTTTTTTTCTAATTACTGAAGCAGTTCTAAGAATATCCGGGGCGGGCTCAAATCCCAAAAATTTGCACTTTCTTCTAAACCCGGAATTAAGTTATCCGCAATTTTATCTGAAGGACAAAAATCTGTTCTGGAAATTCAGACCCAATCAAACCATTCAGAGTAATTTTTTTGTGGAGGGAGTTTATCAAATCAACTCTTATGGTTTGAGAGATTTAGAATTTTCAAAAGAAAAACCGGGTGGGACCTTCAGAGTAATTTGCCTGGGAAATTCCTGCACTTTCGGCTGGAGGGTAAAATCAGAGGAAACTTATCCCAAACAATTAGAAAAACTTTTAAATACTGATTTAGATTACAAAAAATATGAAGTGATAAATGCCGCTGTGACCGGTTACTCTTCCTTTCAAGGAAAAAGATTTCTACGGGAGCAGGTTTTAAAATATAAGCCGGACATTATTACCATCTGTTATGGCTGGAACGATTTGCTGCCGGCCGCCTTTGGAATTGAGGATAAAAATCAAAAGATGGCCCCCCAGATATTTTTGGATATTCAGAATTTATTAGGTCAGACAGAAGTTTATCGATTCATATGCGGACTCATTTTAAGCCGCTTTCAAGTCAAAAAAACTGGAAACTCTGCTGAAATGATTCCACGAGTTTCACCGGGAGATTATGCCAACAACTTATTGGAAATAACCCTCATTGCCTCCAAAGAAAATATTCCGGTAATATTTTTGACCACACCGATTGCTTCTTTAGAATCCTTCTGGGGCACCGGCAAGGTCTCCAAGACCCATCAGTGGCATCAGGTTTACAACAATGTCATCTTAAATTTGCCGTCGAGTAACAACCTGTACATTTTAGATATTGCCTCTGTGTTTGAAAATAGAAAAGACGTTTACGATGATGTTCAAAACGATTTTATTCATTACAATCCCAGCGGACACAAACTGATTGCTGAAAATTTATACAACTTTTTGGTAGAAAATAAACTGATATTCAAACAACCAGCCCTGACACTAAGGTAGATATTTTACAGCACGACTTAGCCATTTCCAGCTCAACTTGACATTTGCCGCAGAAGCTTTTATTTATAATTTCAGAAAGAGGAGAAGATGCCGGATTTTATTACAGTTGCTAAGGTGGCCGATTTAAAGCCGGGACAGGCAAAAATGATTTTAGCCGGAGGGCATCAGATTGCCCTTTTCAATGTTCACGGGAATTTTTATGCTACTTCTAATCTCTGTTTGCATATGGGGGGGCCATTGGGAGATGGCGACCTTTCAGATCAGGTTGTGTCCTGTCCGTACCACGGCTGGGAATATGATGTCATAAGTGGGGAATGCCTGACTTCTTCTAACTTAAAAGTTCAGACCTATCCGGTCCAGGTCAACGGAGAGGAAATTCAAATTGCTATCTAAGTTTATATGAAGTGAGCGTCAATGAATTTACTGAAGAGCATATATGAAAAGCTGTTACAATAAAACTACTCCAGAGTTAATTAAAAAACTGGCCTCAATTGTCAGCACGGAAAATATCATCACGCCGGAAGGGGACATAGAGCCCTACAGCCATGACGAAACCGAGGACTTGCAGTTTCAGCCGGAAGTAGTAGTAAAACCAACTTCCACAGGTCAAGTTTCGGAAATAATGAAGTTGTGTTTTGAAAACAACATTCCGGTTACACCGCGAGGCGGAGGGACCGGGCTTTCCGGAGGGGCTTTGCCGATTTACGGAGGCCTGGTTTTGTCATTGGAAAAAATGAACAAGATTTTAGAAATTGATACCGCTAATTTAATGGCAGTGGTCCAGCCTGGAGTCATCACCCAAGTTTTTCAGGAAGAAGTGGAAAAAATCGGTTTATTCTATCCACCGGACCCGGCTTCCAAAGGAAGCTGTCTTTTAGGCGGTAACGTAGCAGAGTGTGCCGGCGGACCCAGAGCTTTAAAATACGGAGTGACCAAAGATTATATCTACGGTCTGGAAGTGGTCTTAGCCAATGGAGAGATTATCAATACCGGCGGAAAATTATTAAAAAATGTTTCCGGCTATAATTTGACACAAATATTAATCGGCTCCGAAGGAACTCTGGGAGTGGTCACCAAAATCATAATTAAACTGATACCGCTACCCTTGTTCCGCAAAACTCTTCTGGTTCCATTCGATGATTTACAAAAGGGAGCATATGCCCTGACTCAGATTTTTTTCAACCGCATCATACCCTGCGCCGCAGAATTCATAGATAAAAAAGCGGTCAAAGCTCTGGAAAGAAAACAGAGGAAAACTTTTCCTTATAGTGACAGCGAAGCCCTGCTGCTTCTGCAAGTAGACGGGAATGATGAAAACTTGATGGAAAAGGAGATCGAAAAAATCGGCGAGGTCTGTCTGAATTGTGGGGCCCTGGATGTTTTTGTGGCGGACAATAAAGAAAAGCAGGAAGAGTTGTGGAAAATGCGCAGAGGAATATCGGAAGCGGTCAAATCCATCTCAATTTACCGGGAAGAAGATACCGTTGTCCCTCGTGCCAAACTACCGGAGCTGATGATGATGTTAAAAGAAATTGAGAAAAAATATGACATCAATATAATCTGTTACGGTCATGCCGGGGACGGTAACATACACGCCAACGTCATCAAAGAGAATATGCCGGATGAAAAATGGAACAAGGTATTGCCGGAAGTGGTAAGAGAGATTTTTGAGGAAGTGGTAAAATTGGGGGGTTCAATTTCCGGTGAACATGGAATCGGATACGTACAAAAGGAGTATATGCCCATTGCTCTGTCCGAGATAGAATTAAAACTAATGAGAGAAATTAAAAAAGTCTTCGACCCCAAAAATATTTTAAATCCCGGAAAGATGTTTCCGCAAAGGTTGGCTCATGGCTGAAAAAATTGTCAATTTACCCGTATTTCCTCTGTTCACGGTTCTGTTTCCCAAAGCCACTCTGCCTCTGCATATCTTTGAGGACCGCTACAAAAGAATGATAAATTCCTGCATAGAGAATCAGACCAACTTCGGAGTCGTGCTGATAAAATCAGGAGTGGAAGTGGGTGGCTCGGCTGTTCCCTTTTCCATCGGAACCGAAGCCAAAATTACCCAGGTCAAAAGATTAGAGCAAGGGAAAATGAATCTGGTGGTTCTGGGAACTAAAAAATTTACAGTCAAAGAGATAGTTCAAACCGAACCTTATCTCTTGGCCAAAGTTTCCTACCTGCCAGCGGAGCCCTTCAAACAAAATTTAGTCACTCTAATGCAGCAAGTAGAAGAGTTGTTAGACCAGTATCTCAATTTAGTGGCCTTTATTTCCGGACAGGCTCTGCCCAAATTGAATTGGAACAATAATGCGGTGGATTTGTCTTACTTAATTCCACAGATTTTACCTATCTCTCTGGCTCAAAAGCAAGTTTATTTAGGGATGGACAATACCGAAGAGCGTCTGAAAAAGGAGATTCTCCTCCTTAAAAAAGAGAAAAAACTCCTGCTAGAAAAAAATTCCAAGAAAATCTTTTCAGCCAACTAACTAATTTTAAAAAATGCCCAAAGATATAGTGGTTTTAGGGGCAGGTTATGCTGGGATCAATTGTGTGATCCGCCTGAATAAATTATTAAAGAAAAATCCGGATTATCAAATTCATTTAATGGACCGCAACCCTTACCATCTGTTGGAAACCCGACTGCATGAAGCGGCCGCCAGACAAGCCGAAATCACTATTCCGATAGCGGCCATAATTCATAAAAGAAATATTATCTTTCATTTAACAGAGGTCATCAGAATAAATTTGAACGAAAGAAAAGTTATAACTTTAGACAAAGATATTTATTATGATTATTTGGTAATTGCTTTAGGGAGTAAAACCAACTTTTACGATATTCCCGGCTTGAAAGATTATGCTTTCCAGCTCAAAACTTTTGATGATACTTATAAAATCAGAGATAATTTAAAAAGAGCTTTTGCCAAAGCCAAGTCGGAGAAAAGTCCGGAAGAAAGAAAAAAACTTTTAACCATTGTAATTGGTGGAGGAGGTTTGACAGGAGTAGAGTTAGCTGCTGAAATTGCGGAGTTGGTGGAAGAGTTGTCTCATAAATGGGAAATACCCCCACAAGAGCCCCAGATTTATTTAATAGAAGCCGGAGAGACCATCTTACCAGCAGTAGAAAAGAAAATAATTGATAAGGCGAAGGAAAATTTGATTCAAAAAAAAGTCAAAATTTCGACTTCTACCAAAGTTGTGAAAATGGAGTCAGGAGAGGTTTTTATTGAACCGGGTGGTAAAATTCCGGCCTATACTTTAATCTGGACCGGGGGAATCAGAATTTCCTCCATCCTGAAAGCCAGCGGTTTGGAAGTTGGTCCCTTGGGCCGAATCAAAGTAAATCAGTTTCTGGAAGTGGAAAATTTCTCCAATGTCTATGCGGTAGGTGATAATGCCTTGGCAGTCAATCCCAAAACTGGTAAATTTGTCCCCTGCGCGGCTCAATTTGCTTTGCAGCAAGGCCGCCTGGTGGCAAATAATATTTATGCCAAAATAAATGGAAAACCACAGAAGCCATACCGACAAAAAGTTTTAGGAGAAGTAATTAGTTTAG
>Ga0154874_111_pt1 | contig 70888 bp, 61 predicted proteins | sample Rifle2008BG19ft_FD_105846 | JGI IMG/M metagenome (GOLD analysis project Ga0154874, IMG submission 105846) | candidate division Zixibacteria bacterium RBG_19FT_COMBO_42_43
CCGTCACCCACCCTTAATTTGAAAGGATAATTCGGGAAGGATAAGAAGTGAAGTTTTTGACAGGTCGTTTGGTTACACCATAGCTGAAGCTATTTGTGTCAATTGTATTTCAAAGTTAGGACATTTCGTAGCCTTACAATCTAGAGGTTGATTGTAGCTCCAACTATTCGAGATTATTGAGGCAAATCCATTTTTTAGAATTCCTGGTTTCTTGGTAAACCATTGACATCAGGAGAGAACTAGATTGTATTCTTAGATCATTTATTCATCCTCTTCTCCCTTACGGGATAGTGTAACCTACTGGATTTACTTTCAAGAATTCCTCCAGAAATAATGTCTTTTCCACTTTGTGAAAAATATCACAAATTGACATATTGTCTTTTAAACTCTCAAAACCATCCAAGGCTTGGCCAAAGATAATCTTTCTTGTTGGATTTCAACGGGTTAGAAGAAGGAAAATCTGACTTATTTGGCACATTTGTTGTAACCAATGATTATTAGGATTATGAAACATAAAGGCAAAATAATTAAAATAAAATTGGTGCTTAAAAATTTTATTTTTAACCAAAACTGCTCATAAGCAGTATGACCGTGGAAAGTGACCATAACTTAGAATAAGCTAACTTTGTATAAGTTGGTTTATTTAGGGAAGAAGATATTTTTGAGAATTATGTGATTTTAAAATTCACATTAAGTTGTTTGCCGCTTAATTTAATTTTGTGAAATAAAGCCAAAAGAAGGATGACTTTATATGTCTTACGAAAAAGAAGCTTTAGAGTATCATAAAATTGGTCGTCCTGGAAAAATCGAAGTGATTTCCACTAAACCTTGCCTAACCCAAAGAGACCTGTCGCTGGCTTACACTCCCGGGGTAGCTGAACCTTGCCGAGTGATTCAAAAATTTCCCGAAGCAGTCTTTGAATACACTTCCAAAGGTAACTTAGTGGCAGTTATCACCAACGGCACTGCAGTTTTGGGTCTAGGTAACATCGGTCCTCTGGCCGGAAAACCGGTCATGGAGGGGAAAGGAGTACTGTTCAAGAGATTTGCAGACATCGATGTTTTTGATATTGAAATCAATTCCACCGACCCAGATGAATTCGTAAATGCTGTAAAGCTACTAGAACCAACCTTCGGCGGTATCAATTTGGAGGATATAAAGGCGCCCGAATGTTTTTACATCGAAGAGAAATTGCAGTCATTGCTTTCGATTCCAGTTTTTCACGATGACCAGCACGGTACAGCTATCATTACAGCTGCTGGGCTTTTGAATGCGTTAGAGATAGCCCAGAAAAATATAAAGGATATCAGGATAGTTATCTCCGGAGCTGGAGCAGCTGGAATTGCCTCTGCACGTCTGTTTACCAAGCTAGGAATTGAAAAAGAGCAGATTGTAATGTATGACAGTAAAGGGGTAGTATATAAAGGCAGAAAAGAAGGGATGAATTCATATAAAGAGGAATTCGCCAGTTCCACCACAGCGCGCACTTTGGCTGAGGCACTAAAAGGAGCAGATGTCTTCCTAGGGGTATCAGTTGCCAATTTGGTAACTCCGGAGATGGTGAAATCTATGGCTAAAAACCCCGTTATCTTCGCCTGTGCTAACCCGGATCCAGAAGTCTCATACCCAGAAGCTAAAGCTGCCAGGTCTGACATAATTATAGCTACTGGGAGATCAGATTACCCCAATCAGGTGAATAATGTGTTGGGTTTCCCGTTTTTGTTTAGGGGAGCATTAGATGTTCGGGCTAAAATGTTCAACGATGAAATGAAGTTAGCTGCTGTAAAAGCTTTAGCAGACCTGGCTAAAGAAGATGTTCCAGACACTGTAGCTAAAGCTTACGGAGTTGAATATCTCCATTTCGGTCCAGAATATTTGATTCCCAAACCTTTTGACCCTCGGGTTCTTCTCTGGGTAGCACCAGCAGTCGCCAAAGCCGCTATGGATTCAGGTGTGGCAAGGCTTAAAATTAACTTACTAGAATATAAAGAGACCCTAGAGGCACGCTTAGGGAAATCTCGAGAAGTGATAAGAATAGTGATAAATAAAGCCAAGAAATCACCCAAAAGAATTGTATTCCCAGAAGGAACCCATCCTAAAATACTCCGGGCTGCACACCATATTACCGAAGAAAATATTGCCACTCCTATTCTTTTAGGAGAACCGGAAAGTATTAAGAATTTAGCCAAGGAATTGGATGTCTCGCTGTCAGGCGTGGAACTCATTCTTCCCAGTTGCCATCCCAGGTTGAATGAATATAAACAAGAACTTTATCGTTTGAGACAAAGAAAAGGGGTAACCCTAAAAGAAGCTGAACAACTTTTAAAAAACTATAACTATTTTGGAGCTATGATGGTGCATATGGGAGATGCGGATGGTTTGGTTTCTGGTTTGACTCAACATTATCCAGATACTATCAGGCCAGCTTTACAAATCATAGGGATGAAACCCGGTTTAACTAAAGTTTGTGGAATTTTTGGAATCATAGCTAAAAAGAAATGCTTTTTCTTCGCTGATACCACCGTCAATATTCAACCCAATTCAGAGGAGTTAGCCGAAATTGCTCTGCAAGCAGCTGAAGTAGCCAAACAATTTAATATTCAACCCAAAGTAGCCATGCTTTCTTTTTCTAATTTTGGCTCTGCTAAACATCCTTTGGTTGATTTAGTCCGCCAAGCTACCCAGATAGTAAAACAGAAAGCAGCCTATTTGGAAATTGAAGGTGAAATGCAAGTTGAAACTGCTGTGGTTCCAGAAGTGGCTGGGGAGCATTTTCCTTTTAGCCGGATTAAAGGAGATGCCAATGTTTTAATCTTTCCAGACTTACAAGCCGGAAACATTGCCTATAAGTTAATGCAAAGATTGGGAGGTGCGGAAGTTTTTGGTCCCATCCTAAGTGGTATGGACAAACCTGTACATGTGTTGCATCAAGCCTCAGATGAAAATGACATTATTAACATCACAGCCATTGCCGTGGCAGATGCCCAGATGAGAGAAAGCAAAAAAGAAATGAAAGTAGAAAAAGTTCCAACCCCCCAAGAGTTGGTCTAAAATGGAAATAGGGATCTTAAAAGAAACTTATAGCGGTGAGACCCGAGTTCCTTTAATTCCCTTTGCCGTGGGAGAATTAATCCGACAGGGGAACCGGGTAGTTATTCAGTCAGAAGCTGGTTTGGCTTCTGGCTTTGAGGATCAGGCTTATCGGGAAGCGGGAGCTACGGTAGTCTATTCAGCTGAGGAGGTTATTTCACGTTCGGAATTGATACTCAAAGTCTATCCACCATCTTGGGAAGAATATCAGAGGTTAGAGGAAGAGCAGATACTTTTTTCATTTTTGCAATTATCTCACGCTACAAAAAAAAATTTGGAGCTTTTAATCGAAAAGAAAGTCACTGCTATAGGGTTTGAAGCCATAGAAGATCAAGCCGGGAATTTAATCATCCTGACGGTGATGAGTGAGATTGCCGGAAAGCTTGCGGTTCCTCTGGCAGCTCATTACTTGCAGGCAAGGCAGGGGGGTAAAGGGATTCTTTTAGGTGGCATACCCGGGGTTCCCCCCTCAGTAGTAGTGGTTTTAGGAGCTGGTGTCGTGGGAAGCAATGCTGCAATTTTGGCATCTCAAATGGGAGCTCAGGTGATGGTTCTGGATAAAGATGTGTCACGTCTGAGAGCTTTAGAAGAAAAAACCCAGTTTAGAATCGCTAGCGCAGTAGCTACTCCCTACAATATTTGTCGGTTTGTTCCTATTGCTGATGTTTTGATCGGAGCGGTCTTCATTCAAATGGAAAGCACTCCTCATATCTTGGATGAGGAATTGATCAGGAAAATGAGACCGCATTCGGTGTTTATGGATATTTCCATTGATCAAGGAGGCTGTTCCACCACCTCCCGGCCGACTACGATTATTGAACCGGTCTACCTTAAAGAAGGGGTTATTCACTTTTGTGTCCCCAATATTCCGGCCTTAGTACCCAGAACCGCCACCATTGCTCTTTCTAATATTTTATTGCCATTCCTAGAGCAGATGGCAGAAAAGGGACCGCAAAAAATTTTAAGTTCTCAAAAAAGTTTTGCCCGGGGATTTTATACTTACAATGGATTCTGTTTGAAGGAAAAAATCGCTGACCACCTGGGATTGCCTTTTGTGGAAATGAAAACCTAAAGGAGTTTTGAATATGTCAGATAACCAAAGGATTACTTCACCCTTGGAGAAAAACAGAACCGAGGGGAGTCAGAAAACCTCCTTTAGCTCTGAAAAATATTTTCATCAGAAACTGGTTTCAGCCGCTGAAGCTCTTCAAGTTGTAAAATCAGGTGACTATGTTTACCTCCATCCAGGTTGTGCTGTTCCTCAAAGATTGATAGAGGCCTTAGTGGCCCGCTGGCAAGAATTAGAGGATGTGAAGATTATGCATCTGATGGCTTTAAGTAAAGCTGAATATGTCAAGCCAGGGATGGAGGGACATTTCCGGCATCTCTCTTTTTTCACTGGGAAAAATGTCAGAGAGGCTGTAAATTCTGGAAGAGCTGAATATCTGCCGATATTCTTATCTGAAATACCGCGACTGTTTTCTTCTAAAAGAATTCCGGTAGATGCGGCTTTAATCCAGGTTTCTCCCCCAGATGAACATGGATTTTGCAGTTTTGGAGTGGGAGTAGATTGTACCAAAGCCGCCTCTGAGAATGCTAAAGTGGTAATTGCTCAAGTAAATCCGAATATGCCTCGGGTGTTGGGTGATAGCTTCATTCATGTTCGCAAGGTGACTTATTTTGTAGAGTCTGACGAACCCCTCTTAGAACTCCCCCGGGTCCGAATGTCCAAAGCTTTTGAAGAGATTGGTAAGAATGTGGCTTCCTTGATTGAAGATGGCTCCACCATTCAATTAGGGATTGGTGGAATACCTGATGCGGTTTTGCATTTCTTAAAAGATAGGAAACATCTGGGAGTTCATACTGAGATGTTCTCGGACGGAATGATTGAATTGGTGGATCAAGGGATTGTGACTAACGAGAAAAAAACTTTGCATCCGGGCAAGATGGTGGCTTCGTTTGTGTTGGGGAGTAAGCTTTTGTTTGATTTCATTCATAATAATCCTATTGTGGAATTTCACCCCAGCGATTATGTCAATGACCCTTTTATAATCAGCCAGAATTATAAGATGGTTTCCATCAATTCTGCTATTCAGATAGACTTAACTGGCCAGGTTTGCTCAGATTCGATTGGAAAAGATATTTATTCCGGCTTTGGAGGACAGGTCGATTTTGTGCGTGGTGCTTCACGAGCTAAGGATGGTAAAGCTATCATGGCTTTACTTTCTACAGCCAAAGAGGGAGGGATCTCCAGAATTGTAGATTATTTGGATCAAGGAGCGGGTGTGGTGACTTCGCGTGCAGACGTGCATTATGTGGTAACAGAATTTGGGATTGCTGATTTGCATGGGAAGACTTTAGTCAAAAGAGCTAGGGCTTTGATTGAAATTGCTCATCCTCAGTTCAGGGATGCACTTTCTTCGGCCGCCCGAAAAAGAAATTTATGGTAAAGTAAGCTTAAGTACTTAAACCAATTGTTCCCATTGTGTTACACTTGGCTTAATTTTTCTTAGGTTTTCTTGGGTTGACAAGTCTAGAGCAACTGGTTATGTTTCTTCGAAATGTGATGAATCACAAAGGGATAGGCGAGGGAATTGATTGGGTTCAATTCCTCTCACTCACCCTTCCCTACTGGACGGTGTAACCGTAATTTGAAAACAAAATAAATGCCCCCCAAAAATTATAAAAAAATTCTTCTTTCGGGCAATGAGCTTACCATCTCTGATGTGGCTTCAGTTGCCAGACAAGAAACAAAAGTTCATTTATCCCCAAAAGTTTTAAAAAAAATAAACCTTAGTTTATCCATAGTTAAAAAAGCGGTAAAAAATAAAACTCGGCTTTACGGTGTTACCACCGGCTTTGGGAAACATGCTAATTTCTTCTTAGAAAATTCTGGTGATGCTGAAAAATTACAAGAGAATGTTATCACTAGCCATATTGTCAGTGTGGGGGATTATTTGGATGAAGAAATTACCCGGGCTGTTATGCTACTCCGTGCGAATACTTTGGCTAAAGGATATTCTGGCGTTAGACCGGAGTTGATTCAAAGATTGATAAACTTAATTAATGCTAGAATTAATCCCTTAATTCCAGAAAAAGGTTCAGTGGGCGCTTCCGGAGATTTATCTCCCTTGGCTTATATGACCCTTCCTTTAATCGGAAAAGGAAAAGTTCTTTTCCGCAATAAAATCATGGATGCTAAAACTGCTCTAAGAAAAGTTAAAATCAACCCTAATTTTAAACTTTCCTATAAAGAGGGGATTGCGTTGACTAATGGAACCAGTGTGATGACTGCCATCGGGAGCTTAACTTACTATGATGCTCTTAACTTAATTAAAGCTATAGATATTACTGCAGCTTTAAGTTTAGAATCGGTTTGTGGAAAAACCAGAGCGTTTGATGAAAAACTGCATCGAGTCCGACCTTTCTACGGCCAGATGGCATGCGCTGATAATATCAGAAAGTTAATCAAGGGAAGCAGTTTAATTGATAGTGGAAACCAGGTCCAGGATTCTTATTCTATTCGCTGTATTCCCCAAGTTCATGGAGCCAGTTGGGAGGCATTAGAGTACGTGAGAAAAGTTTTAGAAACAGAATTGAACTCGGTCAATGATAATCCTCTTCTGTTCGCTTATGATAGGAAAAATCCACCGCTAGATGGTAAAATTGAAAAAGAGGATTACTCCGGAGGAAATTTTCATGGGCAACCCTTGTCAATTGCCATGGATTTATTAGGGATGGCTTTGGCTCAATTGGGGAATATTTCAGAGCGAAGAATTCAAAAACTTTTGGATGAGAATCATAGTCAAGGACTGCCCTCTAATTTGATTGAAGGGCCGGGCTTAAATTCTGGTCTGATGATAGCTCAATATACAGCAGCGGCATTGGTTTCAGAAAATAAGATCTTAGCTCATCCGGCCTGCGTGGATTCTATTCCCACCAGTGCCAATGTGGAAGATTTCGTGAGCATGGGAACTATCGCAGCCAGAAAAGCCCGACAGATTCTGGAAAATGTGCGAAATATTGTGGCTATCGAACTTTTATGTGCTACGCAGGCCTTGGATTTCAGGATGGGGCGTTTGAAAATTCAAAATCAGAATAATCCCAATTCAAAAATCAATGGAAAACCGGGTCGGGGAACTTTATCTGCTTACAACTTGATTCGTAAATATGTTAAACCGTTAAAAGCAGACAGGGAATTAGACCAGGATATAAATAACGTAAGAGAATTGATTAAATCTGAAAAGTTGACCAAAGAAGTGGAAAAAACAGTTGGTAAACTTTACAGCTATAAGAATAAATAGTTAGAGTAGCGCATTTGACCAAATAAACCTATGCCACTTTTTAAAATCGATGGCTCGGCCGTCAAGAAAATAACCATAAAGGAAGTAGATTTGGAAAAAAATCTCCAAGAGCTTTTCGAGAACAACTTGGAGGAAATTTTGAACATCTCTTATCTTGCTCATGAATACTCGACAAGTTTTGGCGGAAGAATTGATACACTTGGTATAGATAGAAATGGTTCACCTTGTATTATTGAGTACAAGAAAAATCAGAATGACAATGTTATCAATCAGGGGCTTTCATACTTGCGATGGTTGCTAGACCACAAAGCAGATTTTGAAATACTTTGCCAAAGCAAGAAAATAGATATTGAGATTGACTGGGATTCGCCGCGCGTCATCTGTATCGCTGAAAGCTACAACAAATTTGACCTTGATACAGCGGACATTCTGCCTATCAATATTGAGCTTTTACGCTACCGCATTTATGACGAGAACATTTTATATGTTGAACCGGATAACTATCAGAAAACCAGAGTTTCTTCATCAGGTATAACCGAGAAAGCGAAACAAAAAAAAGAAAGACAAGAGAAATTACAGAAAACCTATTCAGTAGATGATCATCTGAAAAAACCCGACGAGAAAATCAAGGCGCTATTTCAGAAGTTGCGCGAAAAAATAATCTCAATTGACGAAGACATAAAAGAGGAACCAAAGAAACTTTATATTGCCTACAAACTGGCAACTAACTTTGTCGACATTGAGGTTAGAAGAATGGATATCAAGATTTACCTCAATGTCAGAAGTGGCCAGCTCAACGATCCACAAAACATAGCACGCGATCTTACTAAACCAAAGCCAATCGGACACTGGGGCAATGGAGACTACGAAGTAAAGTTAGAAAACCAATCGGGACTTGATTCAGTGTTTGCGCTCATCAAACAGAGTTATGATTTGAATAAATAAATATTGGAAAACTTTACAGCTATAAAAGCAAGATGGAAATGAAAAAAGAAAAAATTATAAAGCCCACTTTACCCAAAGGGACCAGGGATTTTCTCCCGGCACAGATGCTGAAAAGAGAGAAGGTTTTAAACCTGATAAAATCGGTGTTTGAAAAATTCGGCTATGACCCCTTGGAGACCCCGGCTTTTGAAAATCTGGAAGTTCTCTCGGGAAAATACGGGGAAGAAGGGGAGAGGCTAATTTTTAAAATTCTGAAAAGGGGAGAGGAGTTAAAAGAAGCTTTAAAGCAGAAAAGTTTCTCTGAAGAATCGACCCAACAGCTTTCCGATTTAGCTCTACGATACGATTTGACTGTCCCTTTATGTCGTGTGATTGCGATGTATCCGAATGAAATAAAGCTCCCCTTCAAAAGATACCAGATTCAGCCGGTCTGGCGTGCTGACCGGCCTCAAAAGGGGAGATACCGGGAGTTTTATCAGTGCGATGTGGATATTGTGGGAAGCTCTTCAATATTAGCCGACTTTGAAATTCTGCAAATCACCAATGAAATTTTGGCTCAATTAGGTTTTACTAAATTTCTCATAAAGATAAACAACAGAAAAATTCTAACTGGAATCGTTGAATATTGCGGTATTGAGCCGGGAAGAGGCAATGAAATTTCGATTATCCTGGATAAGTTGGAAAAAATCGGAAAAGGGGGGATTAAAAAAGAATTACAAGAAAAGAAAATTTCTTCTAAAGTGACAGACAAACTACTACCTGTCTTGGAAATTCAAGGAAGCTACCAACAGATTTTGGAGAAGCTTAGAAATTATCTAAAAGATTCTAAAATTGGAATAGAAGGAATAAAAGAAACCGAGGAACTTTTCTCTTATTTAGAAAAATCGGAAATCCCCAAAGAAAACTACAAATTAGATTTGTTTTTAGCCCGGGGTCTGGAATATTACACCGGTCCGATTTTTGAATCAGTGGTGGAAAGCCCGCCCATCGGCTCTTTAACCGGCGGTGGACGATACGATAAGTTGATAGGAATCTTTTTGGGGCGGGATATTCCCGCTACCGGAACTACCATCGGTATAGAAAGAATTATTGATGCCATGACCGAGCTGTCACTTCTGCCGGAAGTAAAGACCAAGACCGAAGTTTTGGTTACAATTTTTAATCCGGAGACCAAACTTAATTCACTGCAAATAGCTGAGAAGCTAAGGCGGAGTGGTTTTAAAACAGAAATTTATTTTGGTGAAAAGGATGGCTTAAGGGACCAGATTGGTTATGCTAATTCAAAAGGGATACCTTTGGTAATTATCATTGGTCCGGAAGAAATAAAACAGAATAAAATTGTAATTAAGAACTTAAAGTCAGGCACACAAGAGTCAATTTCAGCAGATGAGTTAGTTGATAAAGTCAGAGAAATTCTGGCTTAATCTAATTCTACAGTTTTCTTTTCATCCCTTAAAATTCGATACAAACTCAAAGCTTTGTCTTTCCTGACGCTTCCTCTGGGGATTTCTAATACTTCCACTTCCAAAGTTTTATGAGTAAACTCGATTTTTATTTTCTGCCCCGGCCTTATCTCTTTGCTGGCTTTGGCTAAGTATCCATCCACAAACACAGTATCATTATCACAAGCCAGTTTGGCCTGGCTTCTTCTTTTGATAAGACGGCTGTGGGATAAAAATTGATCTAGACGCAAACTTGCTTAAACCTTGACCTCAACGTAGGTAGTTTTCCGCAGTTCCTTGAGCCAGTCCTGAATTTCCAGATTGGTTTTATAGCGGCGGGCCATTTCTTTGATACTGTCCCAATCGGTCTCCAGAGAGACTTTACGAGACTCTTTCTGTCCAACCAGTTTAAATATGTGTAAGCCAAATCGGCTTTCCACCGGGGGAGAATATTCTCCAACCTTTAAATCCCTCAAGGCGTCCTGAAAAACCTGCTCCAGCTGAGCCACCGGAAACCAGCCCAAATCCCCGTTTTGAACCTTGGATTCCTCATCTTCGGAAAACTGATTGGCCAGCTCACCAAAATCAGCCCCGTTTTTGATGGCTTGATACAAGCTATCGGCTTTATCTCTTGCTTCCGCCAAATCTTTTTCAGAAGGTTTGGCTATTAGCAGAATATGTCTGGCATGAATTTGGTCCCCCTTTTTCTCCTCCAGCTTAATCAAATGTAAACCGAATTGACTCTGAACCACTCCGCTGATTTCACCCACTTTCAAGCCAAAAGCCGCTTTTTCAAACTCCGGGTCCAGCTCCCCTTTTTGGAAAAACCCCAAATCCCCGCCTGTTTTAGCGGTGGGGTCTTCTGAATATTTGGCTGCCAGGGTGGCAAAATCTGTCCCGGAAGTGGCTTCTTTTCTGATATTCTCCAGCTTAATTTTCAATGAATCCAAAGTGCTTTGAGAGAGCTGAACGGTCAGCAAGATATGCGCCAGATGGACTGACTGGGGCTGCTCTGGAAGGCTGTCCTTATACATCTCATAAAAATCTTTGACGGCTTTGGTAGAAACATTTACTTTGGCAACCCTTTTTTGCACCAGCCGGTCCTTTAAAAGCTGATTTCTGACTTCCTGCTTGTATCTTCTCTTTAAATCCTTCAGAGTCAAATTTTCTTTTTCTAACTGTTTTATAAACTCCTCTTCCGAACCGAACTGACTTTTTAGACGCTCCAGATGCTGGTCCAGGGCATTTTCAATTTCGATAGGGCCGACTCTTAAACTGGTATCTTTTTCGGCCTGGACCAAAATCAGGCGGTCATTGATCATCTGTTCTAAGATATCTTGTTTTAAGCGATTGAAGTCTTGCTGAGTAGGATTGGTAACTCCGCTCTGGGTTAAATAGATTTGGACCTGGGTTTCCAGTTCCGATTCCAGAATAATCTGATTACCGACCACCGCGGCAATACGGTCAACCACCTCTTGAGCCGAAGTAAGCTGGCCGAAGAGTAGTAGACAACCGCAGAGTGCAGCAATAAGTAAAATTTTGTATGACATTAAGATTTTTAAATCGGTCAGATTATTTAACCTGCTCGATTACTCCTCCGGGACCGACTTTAACTTTGAAAGGAAAAGACCCGGAGAGGGTTTTCTTTTTAGGGGTTTGATCTAATTTGGCAAATTCCTGTTCCAGCTTTTGGGACAAAAGTTCGGTGTTAACTTCCACTTTGATAAGAGCTTTGCGGGAAGCTATCCAGTTATTATAAGTAAGTTGTTTCTTTTCGGTCAAGGCCTTGGTTTCTGCCTCTTTTTGGGCCTCTTCATAAGTCTTCTGGCTGGGCTCTTTGCGGCCTAAAAACTTGATGACACAAAAGCTTCCTCCCTGCAGGACCGGGCCGGCCAATTCTCCGACTTTTAAATTCTGGCAGGCATTGAATAAACCGGGATACTGGGTTTGAGAAAAATACCCCAGGTCTCCACCTTTCTCCTTAGCACCGGCCCGCATGGTTTTCTGTCTGGCCAACTTAGAAAAACTGGCCCCGGCTTTCAATTGTTTCAAAACCGCTTTGGCTTCCGCCTCGGACGGAAGCATGATCTCTTGCACTCTAACCCCCACCGGATGCATAAACTGGCCCTTGTGGTTTTCGTAATAGGCCCTGATCTCCTCTTGGGTTACATTAATCTGGGCCAAAAGCAAATCGTTTCTAAGCTTATCCGCCATCATCTTTTCCCGGAGCTTTTTTATGTTTTCTACAAAACTTTTCTTTTTATCCAATCTTAATCTCAAGGACTCTTTTTCCAAGAGCTCGGACATCAAGGTTTGAAAAACAAACTGTTTTAGACCCTCTTCATCATTCAAGGCTGGCTTCCGGCCCACCCCGATGACAGTATACCGTTGCAAAAAATCTCCCACGGTCATCTGTCCCCCTTTATAAGTGGCAAAAGTTGAATTCTTCTCGTCAATGCCAAAAAGGTTGCTATCTAAATAAGCTCCCAATTGTTTAACAGCTTGGGAGGTATCTTGGCTCATCACCTGTTGATCCCTGGATTTCACCAGTTCCAGAGCTGCTGGATTAATTTTTAGTTTAGCTTTCTGTTTCAAATTATCCAAAAAACTATCCACCAGCTGTCGACGCTTAACGGAATCTAATCTTTTGCCTATGGATTCCCGCAGCTGGTCGAAAGGCACCGGGTTTTCCACGGCCTTTCTTTCTTCCAATTTTATAATGTGCCAGCCGTACTGTGTCTTAACCGGACCGGAAATCTGTCCGGCTTTCAATTTCCAGGCGGCCTCTTGAAAAGGGTCCACCATCATCCCCCAAGAAACCCAGGACAAATCTCCCCCGTTTTCTTGGGCAGAAGGATCGATGGACTTTTCCTTGGCTAAGGTATCGAAATTGGCTCCCTTTTTCAGCAGGGAATAAATTTCATCGGCCTCTTTTTTCTCTTTGACCAGGATATGCCTAGGATGCAACTGTTCTTTACTTTTGTTATAATAAGCCTTTATCTCGGAAGTAGAAGGTTTGGCTTTTTCGATAACTTTAACTTTATAAAGCTCATCCAATAAAAAGCGGGTTTTCTGCCCATCCACCAAAAGCTGTATCTCCTGGTCTTTATCCAAGCCGGTGCGGTATCCTTCCTGCACCAAAATTCTCTCATCAATAGCCACGTTTACCAGTTCGATGGCTTTGGCAACTCGTTCGCTGTCGGTCTCAAGAAACCCCAAATTCTGCCTGACATACAAAAGATAGTCGTCATAGGTGATTTTGTCATCTCCCACGGTGGCAATTACATCAACCTTTTTTTCTTCCTTACAATTGCCAGCTAACGCCAAAATTAGGCCTAAAAAGATAATTTTTACTTTAATGGACATTTTTTTCCTCCTCCAAAAATGAGTTGATTTTAACATCTAAATATACTACATCTTAGATTTTTAGCAAGATGTTTTTGGTTTCTATAAGCCTAGTTTTACCCTCTTTTACGTCTATTTTAACGGAAACTTTGAATTTTTTTTCGGGGTAAAATTCAATGGGTAAACTTATTGACCGTACAATCCTCTCTAAGTCTGAACGTCTAAAACTCTTGTTTTCCGCAAATTCAAGAGTCAGATACTTCTCTCTCATGGAAACCTTCTCAATGGACCTTTCCTTGGCCAGAATTTTCAACTCGGTCAGCGCCAAAAGGTCTTCGGCTTCTTGCGGAAGCGGGCCGAAGCGGTCCTCCAACTCCAATTTCAGCTCCTGCAGTTGCCCCAGGGTGTCTAAATTAGCCAGCTTGCTGTAAATCTCAATCCGGGTCTGTTCATCGGTTATATATTCATGGGGTATATAAATATCCAGGTCGGATTCGATTTTTACCTCCAGAGGTTGAACTATTTTTTCACCTTTTAATTCCTTAATAGTTTCTTCCAGAAGCTTAAAATACATGTCCGCTCCGACTTTCTCCAAAAATCCGTGCTGTCGTGATCCTAAGAGATTGCCGGCACCTCGAATTTCCAAGTCTTTTAGTGCTAAATGAAAGTTGGAACCTAACTGGGTAAACTGCTGTATGGCTTTTAATCTTTTGCGGGCCGTCTCACTTAATCCTGAAAATTGCGGAACTATCAAATAAGCATAGGCCTTATGATAGGACCTTCCCACCCGACCTCTTAATTGATATAAATCCGCTAAACCGAACTGTTCGGCTCGATTGATTATAATAGTATTCACGGAGGGGATATCCAAACCGGATTCAATGATGGCGGTAGCTAAAAGGCAATTATATTTTTGATGGTAAAAATCGGTCATTATCTGTTCCAGCTGTTTTTCCGGCATCTGGCCGTGTGCCACTGCGATTTTTAGTTCCGGGATTAAATCTTTCAACATCTGATAAACCGCCTGGATGGATTGTATCCGATTATGCACAAAATAAATCTGCCCACCTCTCAAAAGTTCCCGGGATATGGCTTCTTTGATTTTGTTCTCATCAAAGTAGATTATTTCAGTTTGAATCGGCTGACGATTTTTGGGAGGAGTATTAATCAAGCTCAAATCCCTGGCTCCGATTAAAGATAACTGCATGGTCCGGGGTATGGGGGTAGCCGTTAAATTTAAAACATCCACCTGATGTCGGAGTTGTTTCAATTTTTCTTTAGCCGCCACCCCGAAGCGGTGCTCCTCATCAATTATCACCAGTCCCAAATCTTGAAACATCACATCTTTTTGCAACAATCGGTGAGTTCCGATGACGATATCTACTTTGCCGGTTTTTAAATCTTCCAGAATCTGCTTCTGCTCTTTTTTGGTTTTGAAGCGGGAGAGCATTTCCACTCTGAACGGAAAATCCCTTAATCTTTCGGAGAAACTGTTCAAATGCTGGAAAGCCAAAATTGTGGTAGGCACTAAAACTCCCACCTGTTTATGGTCCAGGGCTACTTTGAAAGCCGCCCGGATGGCAACTTCGGTTTTTCCATATCCCACATCTCCACAGACCAAACGGTCCATCGGATTTGGTTTTTCCAAATCTTTTTTTACATCTGCAATGGCTTTGAGCTGGTCTTCAGTCTCCTGATATATGAATGAATCTTCCAGCTGTTTCTGCCAGACGGTATCGGTGGAATAGGCAAAGCCGGGTTTGACTTTCCTCTCCGCATAAAGCTCAAGCAAATCCCGGGCGATTTCCTGGATTTGTTTTTTGGTTTGAGCTTTGATTTTTTCCCAAACCGTCCCCCCTAATTTGGTCAGGGATGGCATCCCGTCTTTTCCTACATATTTTTGAACTCGGTTAAACTCACCCAAAGGGACAAAAAGTTTGTCATCATTCAGGTAATAAAGCAGAAGGAACTCTTTTTTTCTGCCATCAATGGTCAGGGTCTCCAGACCAGAATATTTTCCGATGCCGAAATCGACATGAACCACAAAATCACCGGAAGTTAAGTTTTTATAGCTGGCGAGGGCAATGCCCTCCTTGAATTTGGGTGGTTTATAGCGGTGGAGGTAGCGGGTAAAGATCTGGTGGTCTGTTAATACTGCTAAATTAATTTCAGGAAATATAAATCCGGACTCCAGAAGCCCAATGTCAAAAAGGATTGGAGATACCTCTTTCCCTAAAAGCTCTTCCAATCTTTGCTTTTGACCGAGGTTATCACAAACTACGATAGTACCAAAATTTTTATTCCAGAATTCTGCTAAACTACTTTTTAAAAGCTCCAAGTTAGAATTGAAATTGGTGGTTTCCTGCTGTTGGAAGTTAAAATCGGAAGCAGTGGCTAAAGTTTGATTTTCAATTCTTTTAAATGCGAAAAGCTTTTCTTTCAGGATATCCCTTTCTTTCTGGGAATTTGTTTGTGCTTGCAAATCCAATTCGGAGCATTTGGTCTGGTAGGCCTGCTCAATCTGCCGGCTGTATTTCTCCAGCTGGTCAAAAATTAATTCCGGTTCATCTAAAAATATTATTGTTTCTGAAGACAGATGGTTTAACAGAGACACCTGCTCTTTTTTAAAGAAAACTGCAGACCATTCTAAACTAGATTCTTCTTTCAGAACTTGCTCTAAAATATCTGAGTCGGGCTCAGTTTCGTCAGAAATTTCAGAGATAACTTCTCTTTGAGGCAAAATCAGAACCGAATTGGTCTTCTCCAAGGACCTTTGGGAGAGGACCGAAAATTTGCGGATGGATTCAATCTGATTGCCAAAAAATTCTAATCTGACAGGATATTCAGAGGTGTTGAGAAAAATGTCCACAATACCACCCCGGACTGAAAAATTTCCTAATTCCTCAACAATGGGAAGTCGCTTGAAGCCCAATTGAACCAATTTTTCAGCCAAAAAGGTTAAATCAATTTCATCCCCCACTTTCAAATTCAAGAAATTTTCCTTTAGGGTCTCAGGCGGAATAGTTTTTTCCAGTAAAGGGTTGACACTGGCTACACAAATCAAGTTTTTATTCTTGTGCAAAGCATATAAAGTCTGAATCCTTTGACTGACTACTTCGGCTTCGGGCGAGATGTTTTCCCAGGGCAAAATTTCCCAGCCAGGAAAGTATTTTACTTTTTCATCACCTAAATAAGATACTAAATCCTGATAAATGGTTTCGGCTTCGGTCGTAGTAGAGGTCAAAACCAGGATAGGTTGTCCGCTTCTCTGAAATACAGAAGCCAAGACCAAATTTTTGCCTGAGCCGGCTAAACCAGAAAGAGACATGGTCTCTTTATTTTCTAGACCGTCTGACAAACTTCTGATTAAGCCGGACTTTTCAGCTAATTTTAAAATAGATGTTAAAGGCATTTTGTTAAAAATTTTACTGCTATAAATAGCTTAACCCCACCTCTGCTTGGAGCTGGGGATCTTGAATTTGATACGTAATTAAATGTAATTTAATTTTTGAGCAACTTTTTTTGCTTGGCAACCTGATAGGAAATTAGCTTATAAATCAACTTAGCGGCTAAAAAATCCGGAGCCACGTTGCCTGGCAGAGGGGAAAGCTCCACCACATCAAACCCGACTAAGTTTTTCTTCTGGATAACTTTTTTTAAAAGTTCTAGGGTCTCATACCAATAAAGCCCACCCGGTTCCGGTGTTCCTACGGCCGGCATAATCGAAGGGTCGAAGTAATCTAAATCAAAAGTCAAAAAGACATTATTAGACAGAGAGTTAACAATCTCATCATAATAAGTTCCGTAATTTTGCAGGTCTCTGGCATAAAAGAGATTAATTTTCTTCTGCTTGACGAATCTGAATTCAGCTTCGCTCAAATTTCTGATTCCCACTCCCACCACCGGACAGATTTCCCAGACCCTTTTCATAGCACAGGCATGGCTGAATTTGTTATCCTGATAACTTTCCCTCAAATCCGCATGCGCATCCAGTTGTAAAACCGTCAAATCTTTGTATTTCTTCTGATAAGCTTTTACTAACCCATAAGTGATGGAATGCTCTCCACCCAGCATAATCACGAATTTATTCTGGGAGACCAATTTTTTGGCAGTCTGATAAATTCTCTGGCTCATTTTTTCCGGACCCAAAGCAGTCACCTCCATATCCTGCAAAGTCGCTATACCAATAGTGTGGGGCTCGAATTCTAATTCTTCATCAAAAAGCTCTACTTCTCTTGAGGCAGAAATAATGGCTTGAGGTCCGTTTTTGGTGCCGGTTTTGAAAGTAGTGGTCTGTTCGTAGGGAACCGGTAAAATTACAAATTTAGATTTTTTAAAATCGGAATAAGGGGGAGGAAGACCCAAAAAAGAAAAAGCAGAGTTAGAGGTCATATGGTTCGACTGCGCTCACCATAAAAGGAAAATCAGATTACCACTTGACATTAAAACCGTTCTCAAAAACAAAGCTGGGTCTTTTTCGTTTGCTGATATTTTTCCCCATATTTTTAGCCAAAGCGGTCACTAAAATCGGCAACACAATAGTCGCATCACAATAAACCGCGCACATCCGGGCGTCATGGCGAATTTTCCCCCAGCTTTGGGATTCCTGGAAAGTACAGCCGGACAACCCTCCCCAGTGGGGGGCATCGGTGGTGACCTGAATACAATATTTGTAGCCCCAGGCCTCATACCCTAAATGAATGTTAGCGGTAACTTCGGCCTGCTGGATGAAGTTCTTGGGTGTGCCTCCTCCAATAGATATAATGGCGGTATTAGGGGAGTTAGCCACAATCAAGGCGGTTTCCTGCACGTCTTTAATCACATCAAAAGTAAAAGATTTTTTATGGCGGTGGTTATGAGTGGCCAAGGCAATTCCCACCGAAGAATCCGCCACTGCCGGACAGTAAATCGGAATCCCGGCCCGGTAAGCCGAAGTCACAATCCCTTTTTGCTTTTTCATCTTCCAGATTTTTTCTCCCAGAAGATTGAAAAACTCTCGGGTGGTATAAGGTCTGGATAAATCCAGACTCTGGGTAAACTCCACGATGGTAGAATCCAGATCCCTGAACTCCAGTTCTTTGGCATAGGTATCATACACCCGGTCAATCAGCTGTTTTTGCAGTTCCACATCGTTGACATGAGGAGACCCGATGAAATGGAAACGCCCCAGGGATTCGTGCATATCGTGAAAAAGATTAGCCCCGGTGGAAACCACACAGTCCACATAGCGGTTTTCAATCAGGTAGCTGACTATGTTACGCATCCCTCCCGCCGACATGGCCCCGGCAATCCCCAGAAATATGGCCACTTCATCATTGAGCATATCTTTCCAGACCGAAAGGGCTTTCCCCAGATTTCTCCCTTGAAAGGAGATATTCTCCATTTTGCCCAAAAGCTCATCTAAATCCAGGGTAGGGTCAATTTCCAAGGGCTGGGTGGGCTGGGAGAGAAAATTTCTCTCTTTAAGCTTGGTCTTGTGATTATTTTTCATAGTTTCACTCGTTGACAAAGATGCAGGCGGTTATGACTGAGGTCCATAAACCGTTTTTGTCTCCCTCAGCCGATTGGGTGATGTTCATGGTCCGGTAAATCTTACCGGAAATTTTCCACAGCTCTTTTTTCTCGTCATAACTTTTTTCCACGTCGAATTCAATCCCCAGGGTAGTGGCCAGCATCCCGGCTGCCAAATCTTCGGCATATTCACCGGCTTTTTTCTCGGTCTGTCCGTAGGCGTGATGTTCCGACAGATACCCGTACATCCTGCGGTCCTGGGGAATGGCCAGTCCGATGGAAGAAGAAATCAGACGGTTGGGTTCGTTGGTGGAATTTCGGCTCATGACACAGAAGACAATCTGTCCGTCATAAAGCATCTGCAATCCGGCGTTTCTGGAAATCAGCTTGCACTTGGGGGGAAAGATGGAAGAGACCGGGACCAAGTTAAAACGGGCAATACCGGCTGACCTCAAAGCCAACTCAAAAGAGGAGAGGTATTCTTTATGCCTGCCCACTCCTTTGGTTAAAAAACTTTTTTTAGGGACTACTAACATTTATCCTCCTTATGTACCACCTCCCACTTTTACTATTCATCCTCCGCCCTTGGAATCTTCTCGGTTTTAATCCACCTGCGGCGGGACTAAGGCGATTTCTGTCACTTTCCCCAATTCCTCCAGGGATTCGTCAAAATCGGCTTTATGTCCCACCACATAAATGGTCAGGGCTTCCGGATGCAGATACTGCTGGGCCACTCTCAAAACATCCTTGGCGGACACTTTTCTGATATTGTCCAGATAATTTTTGTAATAATCGGCCGGACGCTTATCGTATTCTAAGCCCATTAGCAATCCAACAATCTGCTCGGTGGTGGTGAATCTGAACACGAAGTTGTTGATGTAGGCATCCTTGGCGGTATTTAATTCCTCCTCGGTCACCAGATTCTCCCTGATCATTTTGATTTCATCCAGCATATAACTTAAAGCTCTGCAGGTGGATTTGGTTTTGGTCTGACAGCTGGCAAAAAAGACCCCCAAATCCTGAGTGGTGAAAGGAAAGGAAGAACCGACACTGTAAGCTAGACCTTCATCCGAACGAACCCGGGAGGTCAAGCGAGAGGAAAAGCTTCCCCCACCCAGAATAAAGTTCATCAATGACAGAGCGTATTGGTCCGGATTGTTTAAATCAGAGCCCAGATGACCCAGCATGATGTTGGACTGATTGATCTCTTTTTCAATAAAATAAATCCCGGGCTTGAATTTCTTCTCCACTTTGGGCTTGGAAGGATAATCCATCTCTTTTTTCTGCCAATCGCCGAAGACTTTCTCCAATTTTTGCAGAATTTTAGCTTCTTTGAAATCACCGCTTATCCCCAGCATTATTTGGTGGGGTTGAAAATATTTCTGGTGAAACCCTGCCAACTCTTTTTGGGTGATACTTTTGATATTATCCCATTCCAGACTGCGGCCGTAGGGATGGTCCCCGTAAATGGTTTTGTAGAATTCCCGGTTGATGATGGAGCCGGGGGTATCGTTGCGCCTGCGAATCTGCTCTTTGAGCTGGTCTTTGACCAATTGCAATTTATCTTTATTGAAAGTTGGATTTCTTAGAATATCCGCCAGGAGTTTCAAGCCCTCATCTGTATCCTTGGATAGAATTGACAAGCTGGCTCGTCCGGCTTCGGTTCCAATCGAAGTTTCCACAGAGCCGGCCATATATTCCAGTTTTTGATTAATCTCATCCGGTTTTAAAGATTTGGTTCCGCCGGTCCGTAAAACCGTGCCGGTCAGTTGAGCCAAACCCGCCTTCTGGGCGGGTTCATAAACCGCACCGGTATTAATCAAGACCTGAACATTGAATAAAGGCAGGGTGTGGTCTTCTTTCAGGTAAACTATAATTCCGTTTTTCAGCTCTACTCTTTTGACTTCTTTTCCCACCTGGGGAACCTGCCATACTAAATCTTGGTACTTAAAGGTGGCGATTTTTTTAGCAGCCGGAGAGGTTTTTTGAGTTTCGGCGGCCCAGAGTAAGACAGCCAAAATCAAAACCAGAGATAAGCTGGCTACTATCACAAATTTCCTATTTATTTTCTTCATTTAAACTCCTCCTCTTGCTTTCAAATTTTTTTAATCGCTCAGCTTCTTTTCCGGTACAAAAGAAGTGGGTTTGCTTTCGGTTTTGGTTTTGACCAGAGTAGCCACGGTGCGGTTGGCTTTATTGAAATATTTCTGGGCCACCCGCATAATCTCCTCCGGGGTCACTTTCTTACGCTCTTCTTTCAGAGTCAGCATGAATTTCCAGCTGCCGGTGACCGCATCATAGTTGGTCAGCTGAAAAGCCAGACCGGTATTGGAATTCAAAGAACGGGTAAAATCCGCCTCCAGCTGGTTGCGGGTTTTTTCCAGTTCCCATTGGGAGACCGGTTCGGTCTTTAATTTTTCCAGCTCGGTGTAAATTTCTTCCTCTAATTCCTGAGTAGTATGAGGTGCCAGTGGGGTGGCTTGGATAGTGAATAAATCTGGATAACGGGACTGATAACTGGAAGCGTTAACATTCAGGGCTATTTTTTTAGCCTCTACTAAGTTTTTATAATATCTGGAAGTTCTACCACGAGATAGAATGCTGGATATTACATCCAGAACATAAGTATCCGGATGTCCGGCCTGAGGGGTATGATAACCGATTAACATCTGGGGATTGGCGTCGAATTGCACTTCGATTCTTCTTTCCCCCTGTTGCTCCGGCTCGGAAGTAAAAACTGCTTCCGGAGTGGGTTGAGGCGGAATATCGCCAAAATATTTTTCCACCAGCCTAACAACTTCTTTGGGATTTATATCCCCCACAATGGCTATCACACAATTGTTGGGGGAATAATGTCTTCTAAAATATTCCTGAACCTGTTCTCGTTTGACGGTGGAAATATCCGAAGCCCAGCCCACCACCGGCCAGCCGTAAGGATGAGCGGTAAAAGCTGTGGCGGCGAACTGCTCCCACAGTTTACCCAGAGGCTGGGTGTCTGTTCTAAGCCGTCTTTCTTCAAACACCACATCTCTTTCGGAATAAAATTCTCTTAAAACCGGCTCCCGCATCCGGTCCGATTCAATATAAGCCCACATCTCCAAACGGTTGGAAGGCAAGCTCACAAAATATTGAGTTCCGTCCTCGCTGGTGGAAGCATTCAACCCGGAGCCGCCGTTTCTCATATAGGTTTCCCACAGTTCATCTTTGAGAATGAATTTCTTTTGTTTTTGCTGCAGCTCTCTCAATTTCTCCCGCAGTTGCTTTAACTTGGGTTCATCTCCGCCAGCCAAAGGATTTTGCAGTCTCTTTTCTTCTTTTTCCATTTCCGCGGCGGTCTTATCAATCTCTTTCATCAGAGACACTTCGGCCTCATAATTCCAGGTTCCGATATTTTTGGTCCCCTTGAAGAGCATATGTTCCAGAAGATGGGAAGTTCCGGTAATGCCGGGCTCTTCATCCACACTTCCGACTTTGAACCGAATTACACAGGAGACCACCGGGGCGGTGTGCTTTTCCACCATTAAAAGTTGTAGGCCGTTCTTTAAGGTGTGCTCCTGGACATCCAGTTTGAATTCACCGGCCCAGAGAAGAGAGGAAAATATTATCAGAAGACTTACTGCTACATAAACCCTGAAACTCTTTTTCACCGCAACCTCCTTGAGGTTAAATTTTTTGGTGGTTGATTATAATAATTTTTTGTTAACTTGTCAATAAATTTTAAAAAAATTTCGATAAAATTTAAAACTTGACTTTTGGTTTCGAAAAACTATTTTTGTAAAAACCAACTATGATTTCAGTCCAGGACAAAATTGTCATCATCACCGGCGCCAGCCGGGGAATCGGCAAAGCCACGGCTCTGCTTTTTGGTGAAAAGGGGGCTAGGGTTGTTATAGCCGCCAGAAGCCAGGATGATTCGGAAAAAACCGCTTCGGAAATGATCAAGAAAAATCCGAAAAGTGAGGTTCTGGCCGTGGTCAGTGATGTCACCCAGGAAAAGAGTATTAAAAATTTGGTTCAACAGGCCATCCAGAAGTTCGGTGGGATCGATATTCTGGTCAATAACGCCGGAATCGGTATAAATAAGCCGGTGGCGGAATTTACCACTTTGGATTGGGACCTGACTCTGGATACTAATTTAAAGGGACCTTTTTTAATTTCACGGGAAGTTTTGCCGATAATGATAAAGCAGAGAGGGGGGCAGATTATCAATATCTCCTCCGGAGCCGGGAAAAACCCCATTAAAAATTACGCGGCTTACTGTGCTTCCAAATTCGGACTGATCGGTTTTTCAGAATCCTTGGCTTTGGAAGTGAGAAATTATAATATCAAGGTATCAGTTTTGTTGCCCGGTACCACTGCCACTCATTTCGGAGATAAAAAAAGAGAATATGTGGGTCTAAGACCGAAAAACTCTTTATTGCCCAAGGAGGTAGCCGAAGCGATTTTAACTCTGGCAACGCAGGAGCCGCAGGCCTGGACTTCTGAAATGAATTTAAGACCATTAATTATTGAACCATAAAAAAGGGAGGTGCAGTATGTTTAAAAAAATAGCAGGGCTTTTAGCTCTGACGTTTTTGGCGAGTAGCCTAGCCGTGGCCCAAGAAGATACTACAGCGGCTGTCTCCGTAAATATCGACCAGATTTTATTCGGGACCGGAATCGAGAGCCGGGAAGCTATCGGCGTGGATACGGTTTTTACAGCAGATGTGGGAAATGTTTACTGCTGGGTTCTGGCAACCGGTGCCGAAGGTGAAACCCAGATTTCTTTTGTGTGGTATCACGGGGATGAACAGGTGGCGGAAGTGAATGTGCCGGTCAGGTCAGCCCGCTGGAGATGCTGGACTTCCAAGACCATAATGCCGGATATGACCGGGACCTGGAAAGTAGAAATTAAAGATGAAGCCGGAAAAGTTCTGGAATCAGCCAGTTTTCAAGTAAAATAATTCAGGGAATTGAATTCTAAACAATGGTTCGTTAGTCAATAATGGTCAACAATAGTCAATAATGATATTATTGTTGACCATAAACTCACCATAAAGGAGAGAAAATTGAGATGGAGATCAATCGGCAGGATGTTGTTTTTTACTCTGGCGATAAGTTCAGTCGCCTTTGCCAAACAGGGTTTGGAAACCAAAGTCAAAGCGGTCCAGAAATATTTAAAGGAAAATAAAATTTCCGGCTGGCTGTTATACGATTTTCACGGCAATAATCCGGTTGCCACGGAATTTGTCCAGCCCCAGGGGATGCAGACCAGAAGGTGGTATTATTTCATTCCCCAGTCCGGTTCGGCGTGGGGATTGGTGCATAGAATCGAACAGGCCAATTTCAAAGGTTTATACGGCAAGTTTGAAGTGTACTCCTCCTGGGATGAGCAGAAACGGAAGTTGAAAGAGATTTTGGCCGGACATAAAGAGATTGCCATGGAGTACTCGCCTCTGAATGCCATTCCCTATGTTTCCAGAGTGGATGCCGGTACGATTGAACTGCTCAGGTCTTTCGGGCTAAAAGTTATCTCTTCGGCTGATTTGGTGCAGTATTTCCAGGCCCGCTGGGATAAAGAAGCTTACCTGACTCACAAAGAGGCGGTCAAAGCTTTGATGGAGATTAAAGACAAGGCCTTCAACTTAGTGCGAGATAAAATCAGAAAAAATCAGAAAATTACAGAGTATGATTTACAACAATTTATCTGGAATCAGTATAAACAGTATAATATGATATCCGATTATTTTCCCATCTGTGCCGTGAACGAAAACGCCGGTAATCCGCACTATGAACCGACCAAAGAAAATCACCAGGAGATTAAAAAAGGGGATTTTCTCCTGATTGATATCTGGGCTAAAAAGAGTCAACCTGGTTCGATTTACGGGGATATCACCTGGACGGCTTATGTGGGTGAAAAAGTGCCGGAAAAATTTGTGATGATTTTCAATATTGTCAAAGAGGCCCGGGATGCGGCGGTCAAGTTCCTGAAAGATAACTGGAAGAAGAAAACCATTTACGGCTGGCAGGTGGATGATGTTTCCAGAGGGGTAATTAAAAAAGCCGGCTATGCTGATTTTTTCACCCACCGAACCGGGCATTCGATTGCCACGGAAGTGCACGGCAACGGGGTCAATATCGATAATTTTGAGACCAAGGATGAAAGAAAAATAATCCCCGGGGTGGGTTTTTCGATTGAGCCGGGAATCTACCTGAAAAATTTCGGAGTCCGTTCGGAAATTGATGTCTATGCCGGAGAGGATGGTATCGAGGTGACTTCGCTTCCTCTGCAGATGGAAATTATTCCTCTTTTGAAATAAATGAGAATATCTCCATCCAGAGTAAAAATCCAGCTCCGGAAATTTAAGAATACCCCTTTTGCCCAGAACTTGGGGATAAAGATTGTGAAATTGAAACCGGGTTACGCAGAATTATCTTTAGCTTACCAGAAAAGAATAACACAACCCTACGGTTTTATGCATGGAGGGGCTATTGCGGCTCTGGCAGATACTGCGGCGGCTACCTCGATTCATACTCTCTTGGAGCCGGAGGATAAGATGGTGAGTATTGAGATGAAGGTTAATTATATTGCGCCGGTGACTAAGGGGAGGATTTTTGCGGGGGCTAAAGTTATTCATAAAGGGAGGAAGACCGCGGTGACGGATGTGGATATTAAAGATAGTGAGGGGAAGCTGTGCGCTAAGTCGATTGTGACTTATATGCTTTTTCCGGGTGGGAAGATAAAGTAAAATTAAGTTCCTTAAATGCAGATTTGTCTACTTAAAGCATTATTTATTTCCTCTCATATTTTTTTTGTGACATTACTGGTGGTACAACCGTCTCTGGCATATGATGACGAAGGAGCAGTCGGATTTCAATCCTCAAAGACCAAATTGCAGAGTTTGACTGACTCACTTCCATCACAACTTGAAAAGACAAAAAAACGTTCAGATTTCGGAGTATTAGTTAATTTCCGTCTTGGTCTTGGGCGACATGATAACTTGACTAAAGCTAAATCATGGACAGGACCTGAGCTAAAATCAAGTAATACCCATTTTACAGTTTTGATTGAGAGTGGCGTTACCTATAAAAAAGCCTCAAGCAGTTTTTTTATTTCTTACCTGGCACCTATTCCCAGGATACAAAATATTTCCGGTTATGGACACAAGGCAGAGGCGGTGGATATCGGTTTGTTATTTAAAATGAGATTATTATCAATGAAATCTAAGGTCAACTTCACACCAGCCGTAGGATATATGTGGGCGAAAGAAATTGCGAACATTTATGACCCCAATGGGTCGCAACCAGATTCACTGGACTTGACCTATGCAGATAACGGGATGTCCTTTGGTGTGGACTTTCAATATAGACTTGCAAAAAGCGGAAGAGTATCAGAGCATAGAATAGTCTTTGGTTACTTGCACGAAAATCTACGTAGAGAAGCGGATAGATATCAGTTGGAATGGAGATTTTTAGGTTTTAATAAAGAGAAAGGTCAGGGAGGAAAGATGCTTTTTGACGATTTTGACTTTCTCGCTATTGGTTTGGAGCATGTAAGATGGTCAGATGGTAGAAATGACTGGTTTTTGATAGGTTCTTTTGGGGGGGTATTTAAGTAAGGTATTATTTTAAGAGTTCCGTCAGGAGCTACTCCTGACGGCTATAACTGACCTCACCCTACCCTCTCCTACAGGAGAGGGAGCAAAAATCCCTCCCATTGTAGGGGTTCACCCTGAAGGGAGGGGTCAGGATCACGAAGACACGAAAGCAACGAAAACAGTGGGTAGCCCAGCGGCTTCTGCCACTGGGTAAATGTGCGATAAATCGCACCGCTACAACTTTAAATTACGGTTTCGTCATCTCAATTTTCCCCAACCCCTCCAAATCCTTTCTGGTCTCTTTCGGATTGGTCACCACCACAAACACCACATCCTGATAGTCGAAATATTTATTCGCCACCCTTTTAATATCATCCAAAGTCACCGCATCTATTTTTTGCATATAAGTATCAACATACTTGGAGTCCAAATTATAAAATTCAATATCGCTAATCTGCGAAGCCAAGGCCTCCGGTGTTTGAAGCCGGGAGGGAAAAAGCCCTTTCAAATAATTCTTAGCACCAGCCAGTTCATCTGGGCTGACCCCTTTTTCTCTAAACTTTTTCACTTCCTCTAAAGCCACATCAATAGTCTTTCTGGTAGTTTTATTCTTAGTAAAAGTAGAAATCAGATAAGCGCCGGTTTCTTTGAACATATTGAATCTGGAAGAAACTCCATAAGTCAAACCTTGGTTGACTCTGATTTCATTGACTAATCTTGAAGAAAATCCTCCACCTAAAATAGTGTTAGCCACAACCACAGGGAAATAATCGGGATTGTTACGAGGCACTGAAATATTCCCAATTCTAATCTGGGTTTGGGTCACGTCTGGTTTTTCCACAATCAGAAGTTTACGCCCTTTGTACTTAGTTGGAGCAGGAACTTTGTCTAGGCTAGAATTAGATTTTTGCCAATTGGCTAAAGTATTTTCAACTTTCTGTTTTACGCTCTGGGAACTGAAATCGCCTACCAAAGTTAAAATAGAATACTGGGGCACGAAATATTTTTTGTAAAAATTCATCACATCTTCGCGGGTAATGTTTTTCAAAGAAGTTTCGGTTCCAGAAACCGGATGTGAGTAAGGATTTTTTTCAAATAAAAATTGATAAAAAGCTTTAGTGGCAATGGTGGAGGGGTCATCTTTTTCTTCCTGTAAACCAGCTAAGGTCAGCTCTTTTTCCCGCTCAAACTCTTCTTGGGAAAAAACCGAATTGAGCAGAATGTCGGAAAGTAGATTCAAAGCTAAATCAACATCTTTGCTTAAAAATTCTCCACTGATAAAAGCATAATCGGGACTGGCTCCGCTGTTTAAACTCCCACCTACAAATTCAATTTCCTCTGAAATCTGTTCAAAAGATTTAGTTTTGGTCCCTTTTCTTATCAAGGTTGCGGTTAAGTCCGCCAAGCCTTCTTTTCCCAGCGGGTCATAGACAGAGCCGGCTTTGAGGACTAATCTAAAGTTTACCAAAGGGAGTTTCTTATTCTCCATTACCAGCAAAGTCAAATCATTTCCTAAGCTGGATTTTTGATAGGGGGGAAGTTTGATTTCGGATGCTAAAATTAAATTAGAAAAAACAACCAAGAGTAAAGAAACAATTATGGTAAGCTTAAATATTTTCATAAAGATTCATCTCCTTATAGTTTAAGGTCCAAATTTTAGATTCCAGCTTTTTCGGGCACTAAGGTTGCCACAGTCCGATTTCTATCAGTAAAATATTTTTGGGCTACTTTTTTTATATCCTCCACAGTGAGGGCTTTGTATTTATCCAACACTTTGTTTAAAAGAGTGTAGTCTCCGAATAAAGTCTGGTAAGTCCCAATCAAATTGGCTCTGCCGTTGTTGGTCTTCATAGATTTTATAAAGTTGGCTTCCAAAATATTTTTGGCTTTTTGCAGTTCTTTTTCAGTTACTCCAAGATTTTTGACTTTCTCTATTTCGTCATACAAAACCTTTTCCGCCTCGGTGGTATTAAAATTAGGTTTCATTCCCACATAAATATAAAACAGACCCGGGTCAATGGTGTAAAAGTAAGAAGACCAGACATCCGTAGCCATCTGTTTCTCATAAACCAAAGTTTTGTATAAGCGGGAGGATTCCCCTTCTGTCAAAATAATTTGCAAAACATCCAGAGCATAGATATCCTCACTCTGCGCACTGGGAATATGGAAGCCAGCCATAAAAGCTGGCAGTTGAGCTTCTTTGTAATATTGGACTCTTCTTTCCCCTTTTTGCTCTGGTTCGGCATTCACTACTTTAGGAATTGTAGGACCAGGTTTCAGATGTCCATAATATTTGTCTATTAACTTGAAAGCTTCAGCTGGATTTACATCTCCCACTATAATAATGGTGGCATTTCCTACTGAATAATAAGTCTTGAAGTAATTAACACAATCTTCGCGAGTGATAGCATCTAAATCCCCCATCCAACCCACCACCGGCCAATGATAAGGGTGGGCTTGAAAGGCAGCCGCGTATAATTCTTCTTCTAATTTTCCCTCATTGGAGTTGTCGGTCCGTAATCTTCTTTCTTCTTTGACCACTTCTCTTTCAGATGAAAGATTTTCTTCATTCAAAAGCAGGTTTTCCAGCCGGTCAGCATCTAGATCGATTATCAATTCTAATTTGTTAGAAGGAAAATCTTCAAAATAAGCGGTGAAATCGTTAGCGGTATAAGCATTAGATACTCCACCATTGGATTCTAAAATTCTATCAAATTCTTTGGGACCATATCTTTTGGCACCGTTGAACATCATATGTTCAAACAGATGAGAAATTCCAGTGATGGCCTGTTTTTCGTTGCGGGAGCCGACTTTGAAGAAAGTAAAATAAGTGCAAATCGGCAAAGTATGGTCTTCTAATGTCAGAATCTTCAATCCATTCGGAAGTTGCTGGGATTTTATGTCTAAATCTAAGGCGAAAGCTAAACTGCTGAAAAATAAAAATGATATTAAGCTGGCGATTACAATTAAACGCTTCATCATATTAACCCTCCTGTTTTAAGATTTTTTTCTTTGAGCTAAGACTACTCTTTCTATTCCGGCTAAATCTTTTTTGATTTGGATTTTCTCAAAATTGTCTGCTCGTTCAATCAACTTCACCACTTTTTTGGCTTGACCTAGAGCTACCTCTAAAGTTATTAGACCTCCCTTGCTCAAAAAATGTTTCCCCTGTTCAATTATTTGTTGCAGATAAAATAAGCCATTTTTTTTGGAAAGTAAAGCGACTTTGGGCTCGAATTTTTTTATCTCCTGAGGCAATGTTTTGAAGTCTGATTTTCTGACATAGGGGGGATTGGATACGATAGCGTCAATTTTTCCTTCCAGTTTTTTATCTAATTTCTTAAAGCCGTCACTCCGCAGGAATTTTATTTTTTTTGCAATTTTGTTGCTTAAAGCATTTTTTCGAGCCAGTTTTAACGCGGGTTGGGATACATCCAGTGCATAGACGAAGCAATTTAAATTCTTTGCCAAAGCAATGGCTATATTTCCAGAGCCGGCCCCCCAGTCAACTATTTGTAATTTTTCGCTTCTATCTTTGAAAAAGTTTATTACATTCTCCACTAAAATTTCCGTTTCCGGTCTGGGGATTAAAACATTTTTATCCACTTTTAATTTTAAACCATAAAATTCGGTCTCTCCTAAAATGTATTGTAACGGCTTACCTCTGACTCGTTCTTGAATCAATTTTTTATATTTCTGCTCTTGATTCTTGGTTAAAAACTGGTTGCCGTTGAGATACAATTCTACTTTGGGTTTTTTTACAACATGGCTTAACAGAAGTTCGGCGTTTACTCCCGGCGAACTGACTTTGCTTTTTTTGAAAATTTGTTTGGCTTTGCGAAGAGATTGTAAGTAAGTTTGATTCATTTTCGGCTGGTTAAACTCTGCAGGTATTTTTTTACTTTCTCTAAAGCTTTGGCTCGATGGCTGATTTCATTTTTTTGCTTCAATGAAAGCTGGGCAAAAGTTTTCTGCAATTTTGGGATATAAAATAAAGGGTCGTAGCCGAAACCAGATTTCCCTTTTCTTTCCGTGGCAATATAGCCGGAAATGTTTCCTTCCAAAAATTTTGCTTTTTTATCACTTAACATTAAAGCCATTACACATCTGAACCGGGCTTTCCGTTTCCGGAAGGGAACATTTTTCAATAGCTTCAACAATTTCAGATTATTGTCTAAATAAGTGGCTTTTTCTCCGGCAAATCTTGAAGACCTGACCCCCGGTTTTCCTTTTAAGTAATCTACTTCTAAGCCGGAGTCGTCCGCTAAAACAGGGAGCTTGGTCAATTTATAAACTTGGTCTGCTTTCTGCAGAGCGTTTTCTTCTAAAGTCTGGCCGGTCTCTTTGAGCTTGGAGATAGGTTTGAATTTATCTAAAGTGAGTATCTGAATTTTCAAATCCGACAGGAGATTTTTTATTTCTTTGACTTTGTCTTTATTCTGGGTGGCTAAAATTAATTTCATCAATACTTGTTTATGTCAATCCTCTCAACCGAATTGACATTATTTTTTATGAATCTTCGGGCTAACTTGATAAATTTCTCTGGCAGGTCACTGACATAAAATTTTGGATGTGGCTGGTGGTCGTTGTTCAGCAGATTTCTTTCCTCCAAAACTTTTTTGGTCTCCAAGGCAATAGCTTCTGCTGAATCCACTAGTTTAACTTTATTTTTCACCACTTTCTGAATCACATTTTTCAAAAGAGGATAATGGGTACAGCCCAAAATAATGGTATCCACTTTGGCTCTAATCAAAGGTTTCAGATAATCCTGTGCTATCAGGTAAGTGGCTTTTTTGTTGATATACCCTTCTTCAGCTAAGGAGACAAATAAAGGACAGGGGTAGGAAAAAACTTTCACACTCGGGTCAATTTGTCTGAGCGCTTCCGGGTAAGAATTGGAGGCCACAGTTCCTTCAGTTCCGATCACACCGATTCGCTTATTTTTAGTGGTCGCCAGCGCTTTTTTGACTCCCGGCTCTATCACTCCTAAAATCGGCAGAGGATAATTTTGCTTCAAAAAACTCAAGGCCTGGGCTGAAGCGGTGTTGCAAGCCACCACGATTATTTTAACATCCTGTCCCAGCAAAAATTTCACCGCCTGTTCGGAAAATCCCTGAATCACCTCTTTAGACCTGGTTCCGTATGGGAATCTGCCGGTATCTCCGAAGTAAACTATTTCCTCCTGCGGAAGCTTTCTGAAAATCTCTTTGACAACCGTCAATCCTCCTACACCGGAATCAAATACCCCGACTTTCTGGGCAGGTGAATTCATTTAGCTAAGGCCTCATATTTTTCTTTGAAATCCAGGATACTATTCAAAACTCCTTCGGCTATTTTTTGCTTGAAAGAAGAAGATTTCAAAAGTTTCTCTTCGCTTTTATTGGAGATGAAAGCGGTCTCCACCAAGACCGCAGGCATGTAGGCCTTGTTCAGTACAAAAAATCCGGCCTGGTCCACTCCCCGATTGGGAATAGGCAGTTTTCTCCCCATATTCTCCTGAATCATATAAGCCAAATCGCTGGATTCTTTTAAAAACTGATTTTGCACCAGGTCCAGCAGAATGAAATCCAGATCGGACAACTCCTCCTGATTTTCTTTTTCAAACCTCAAAGAAGAGTTTTCCAAGGCGGCCACGGCCCGGGCTTCATCATTTTTGGCTTGGTCTAGAAAATAAGTTTCGAATCCAGAGATGTTCCGTTTCTTAGAAGAATTAGCATGGATGGAAATAAATAAATCCGCTCCGTTGCTGTTGGCTATCTGGGTTCTTTCAGCAAGAGGAATAAAAGTATCATCCTTTCTGGTCAAAATCACTTTGAAACCGGCTTTGCTCAAAAGTTTTTCCAGCCTCAGAGCCATATCCAGGGTTACATCTTTTTCAGCCAAGCCAGTGGGACCAATCGCTCCATAATCCTGTCCACCATGCCCGGCGTCAATTACAATCACATCCACTAAATTATCAAAATTTTTAGGTGAATTTTTAGGATTACCGTTGGAATTGGAAGTGGATATTGAGATTTGCAGACGCAGGGGGTCAGTTAAAATTTCATCCCGGTAGTTGACGAAAGTTTTGCTTAATCTGAAGGAAAGCTGAGTTGAGATTTCCAGCGGATAAAATTTGATTTCCGTCACCGGAGAGTTTTTCAAGACTGGGAAATCGGCCTCATTGACTTTGGCGGAGAAAAAATTGATATTAATCCAGCGGTTTTCGGAAGTATAAATCTCGTACTGCAGCTTTTCGGTCAGGAAAATCTCCAATAAAATTCCGTTGGATTTTTCGGTGGCCTGGTAACCCAAAAGGTTTAACTCTTTTTTTTCAAACCTTAAGGACATCTGCCCCTCATCCCAGAAAACTCTTTGAGTGCAGATTAGCTCCAACACCGGAACTAAAGTGACAATGGCCAAGTAGAAATCTCCGTTTTTGAGCTGCACCGGATAGGTTAAATTATAAGGGGTCTGGTCGATTTCGATAAAAGGGGAGAACAAGCTCAGCTTGGCGGAATGGTTTTCAATTTTTACCACGGCTTTTTTGGTGATGGAGTTGAAATAAATTTCGGAGCCGAAAATTCTGGCTAAATCGGATGCTGAAATGTGTAAAATTCCCTCGATTCTTTCCGCTTCGATGGTGAAAACCTGGCCGTCTTTTTCTACCTGAACCGGTTCGGCATTACCCAAACCAATCAATGCTAATCCCCAGAACAACAAAAAGATTTTTTTTGGCATACTTTTAGTTTCTCTTCTTCATTTGTCGGGATATTTCTCTTTTGGCTTCTTTTTCTTTTATAGTTTTACGCTTGTCGTACAGTTTTTTACCTTTGACCAAAGCCAGCTCCAGTTTGGCGACCCCGTCTTTGAAATAGATTTTCAAAGGGACTAAAGTTAGTCCTTTTTCCTGCACTTTCCCTATTAGACGGAAAATCTCCCGTTTATGTAATAATAATTTACGTATTCTCTCTGGCTCCACGTTGTAGCGGTTTCCCTTTTCATAGGGGCTGATGTGCATTTTGTTCAACCACAGCTCCCCGTCTTTAATGCTGGCGTAAGAATCTTTCAGATTCACTGTCCCCTCTCGCAAAGATTTTACCTCGGTTCCCTTCAAGACTAGCCCTGCTTCATAGGTCTCCAGAACAAAGTACTCATGCAACGCTTTGCGATTGGCGGCGATTACTTTTATTTTATCGTCTGACTTTTCCACTTTTTACAATATATTGTATGAAAAAAAGCAAGGCAAGGTAATTCACTTAGTAGGAAGTTTAGATTTTATAAAAATTTTGGGTTGAACTTAGGCGTGTTCTTTACAAAAAGATTTAATCTTTAAGTAGAAATAGGGGACTCAATTTAGGATATCGGTTGAATCTCGCTAATGTGAGTGAGGTGGTAAGTCATCGTGTATATGTTCAGGTATACGATGATACTTTTCACCTAAGGCGTTGGCAGGGTCAATATGGATGGTGGCATTGGATAGATGGGGTAAAAAGTGTAATAGCTGATGCCGTACCTCTTTGGCAATTTCATGCCCTTCCTCCACAGAAATCTCTGGACTCACAGCTACATTTACCTCTGCATGCAGCCGATGCCCCACCCACCGAGCCCGTACTTCGGTCACTTCATGAACACCAGCTGTGTGCTTGGCCGTGTGAGTTATCTCATAAATTACCTTGTGGTCAACACCATCCAGGAAGCGAGTGAAAACTGCTTTTATAGATACCCAGCAGATTCGCAAAATGGCGATGCTAATGAGAAGACCCACAATCGGGTCTGCCAGTGGGTACCCAAGCCAAACTCCAGTGGCTCCGACCAGCACAGCCAAGCTGGTCAAACCGTCTACCCGAGCGTGATACCCATCGGCTATAAGAGCAGCGCTGCCAATTTCCTTTCCAACCTTAATGCGAAGCATCGCCACGAGTTCATTGCCAAGAAAGCCGATCACTGATGCAGCGGCCACCGCCCAAAGATACTCAACTTTTTGAGGATGAAACAGTCGATTTATGGATTCATAGCCGGTGATACAGGCACTGAACAGTATGACCAGAACAATGGTAACTCCGGCTAGATCTTCGACGCGACCGTATCCATAAGTAAACTTTTGGCTGGGTTTCCAGCGGGCCATGGCAAAAGCAATCCAGAGAGGGATTGAAGTAGCAGCATCACCGAAGTTGTGAATAGTGTCAGCCAGAAGCGCCACACTTCCTGAAAATAATACCACAATGACTTGTAGTAAGGCAGTTACAAACAATCCCAGAAACGACCATTTGATGGCCCAGATTCCTCGTTGAGTGGTAAGAATGACCGGGTCTAGGGCGGTGTGGGTATGGTCATGAGCATGATGTCCCTGGCCCTCTCTTTTAGGTCTATTGTCTTCCGACGAATTTTTATTTCCGAGCATAAATAAATGGTCTTTCAGGTATCATCCCTTTATTTAATTATATCTACGCACTAAATCGTCATCTCCATATAAAAATTTATTATATACAAAAAAACCGGCATCCGTCAAGTCAAAAATTTCGATAAATTGTAATTTGAAGCTGCTTTCATAGTTTCGACTTTCTACTTGCTTGCCAATTTAAATTAAATTATATTTTCGCTCAAGCCGAAGTGGTGGAATTGGCAGACACGCTGTGTTCAGGGCGCAGTGAGGTTACCCCTCGTGCGGGTTCGACTCCCGCCTTCGGCAAAAGAGAGATTGTCACTTTAACTTAATATAGCTTACAACTTAATGTTAGCGCTGACCAAACCCAGACCCAAACCCAGCCACATCTGGGACAAAGGGCTTAATCTCAAAGAGAAAAAAGAACCCCAAATTCAAAAGCCGGACGAAGTCAAAATCGAAGTTTTGGCCAGCGGAATCTGCGGCACGGATTTGGGAATCTACAACAGCAAAGAATCAGTAAAAAAGGAGATGGCTCACGCCCAAATTGATCCTGTCACCATCGGCCATGAATTTGGCGGCAAAATAAATCAGGCCGGAGATTCGGCTTTGGAAGATTTGGGACGAATGCTGATTGAAAAACATTGGATAACTGAAACTGAAAAACGATCTTTAGGTCTGAACAATGGCAAAGTCACCAAAAAAGCCAACCTGTTAAAGTTTCTGAGCCAAAATTTCCTGGTCTCGGCTGAGATGCATCTGACCTGTCAACACTGCCGCCAGTGTATAACCGGCCAAAAACATGCCTGCCCTTATACCAGAATCAAGGGAATACACCAGGACGGTGCCTTTGCCAAATATGTGATTGTTCCTATATCTAACTTAGTTTTGTTTAGAAAAGATGAACTGCCCATCGAAATTATTGCTTTTATGGACGCCATTGGAAACGCCATGCATACAGTTCAGGAAGGGGGAGTATTAGGGAACAATGTGGCTGTCTTGGGGTGCGGGGTGCAAGGACTTTTGGCTACCGCTGTGGCAAGAGTTTCGGGTGCCAGCAAAATTTTTGTAACCGGGGCCTCTAATCCTCTGGTGAGAGAAAGCCAAAAAAGAATGAACAAAAAATTTCTGTTGGCCAGAAAATTGGGAGCGGATTTTTGTTTTGATGTGAGTTTTAAATCTGACCGATTAAAATTTTTGGAGCAGGTGAAAAAAGAGACCAAAGGAGTAGGGATAGATTGTGTCCTGGAGATGTCCGGCAATTACCAGGCTTATCATGATGCCTTCGAGGTCATCCGTAACGGAGGGAAAATGGCTCTCTTGGGCCTGCCGGCCGGAGAGACCAAAATTGATTTTTCCAATCAGATTATTTTTCGAGGGATTACCATACAGGGAATCATCGGCAGAAAAGTTTTTTCTTCCTGGGAAACCATGACAGCCCTTTTAAAATCCGGCTTAGCCAAAAAACTTTTAGATTTGGGGTTTGTGACCCATCAGTTGGATTTGAAAAATTATGTAAAAGGGTTCAAAGCCATGCAGGCCGGGGAAGCGATTAAAGTTCTGTTAAGACCTTAAAAGTTTGAATGAAATAGTTATGCAACCCATACTAGAAATTTTAAATAAAGCTTTAGGGGATTTTAAAACCTCGAACACTTATAAATACGAAACCCCCTTAGAATCCCCCCAAGATGCGGTGGTCAAGGTCAAAGGGAAAAAAGTGGTGATGCTGGCCTCCAATAATTACCTGGGTCTGGCCTCCCATCCTAAAATCAAAAAGGCGGTCATTGACGGTGTCAGAAAATTCGGTCCGGGAATGGCTTCGGTTCGCTTTATCTGCGGCACCAATAAAGTTCATTTAGAATTAGAGAAAAGGATAGCTTCCTTTCTGAAATGTGAGGATACTATCCTGTATTTATCCTGTTTTTCCGCCAACGAAGGACTTTTTGCCGGACTTTTAAATGATAAATTGGGGTATGAAAATTACCATGACGTTCTTTACTCCGACCGACTTAATCATGCTTCTATTATAGATGGGGGGCGGTTGTGTAAAGCTGAAACTACCGAGAGAAAAATTTATGAGCACAAAGATGTGGCACATTTACAAAGACTTTTGGAAGAGGATAAAGATAAAAATTATCGCTTCCGAATCATCGCCACTGATGGGGTTTTTTCTATGGAGGGGGATTTAGCTCCGCTGCCAGAGTTGGTTTCTTTGGCAAGAGAATATAATGCCCTGCTTGTGGTGGATGACTCCCATGCCTTGGGAGTTTTGGGTAAGACTGGTAGAGGTACTCCCGAAGAGTTAAACGTATTAGGCCAGGTAGATATTCTCACCGGCACTTTGGGAAAGGCCATGGGAGGAGCTGTGGGTGGATTTATTTCTGGAAAAAAAGAGATTATCTCCTACCTGAGACAAACTTCCCGGCCTTATATTTTTTCCAATTCTCTGCCACCCTGTCTGGCGTATTCAGCTATGAAAGCCTTTGAGCTTCTGCAGAAAGATAAATCCCTGGTGAAAAAATTAAGAGATAATACTATCTATTTCAGAAAAGAGATTAAAAATTTGGGATATAAAATTATAGATGGGATTCATCCGATTGTGCCGATTATGTTGGGTGAGGCAGCTTTGGCGCAGAATGCCAGTTTTGAATTGCTTAAAGAAGGAGTATATATCAAAGGTTTATGGTTTCCGGTAGTGCCCAGAGGAGAAGCCCGTTTAAGAGGGCAGATTTCGGCGGCTCATTCTAAAAAAGATCTGGATAAGGCACTAAACGCTTTTCAGAAAGTAGGGAAGAGGTTGAAAATTATTTAAATGGACCGCTTCATAAATCTTTACATCCTGTTTTACCTAATCGTGGGGAATATTATATTCGGAATTGTTAACCGAAAGTTTTCCTCTGACGATGCGCCTATTATTAAAAGAGACAAAAGCTACCGGATGCTGCATACTATCCGCTTCAGCTTACTTTTTATCTGGGCAGTGGGATTTTTTCTGGCGGAGTTAAATCAGCTTAAATTACTTCCACAAGCAGAACCAACCCGAACTTATATAAGACTTTTCGGCTTGATTTTATTTACACTAGGAGGTTTGTGGATTTTATGGTCACGCTGGACCTTGGGGAAATGGTTTTCCACCAAGTTTGCCATCAAAAAGGGACATCAGATTATAAAGACCGGTCCTTACAAGATTATGCGGCATCCTATTTATTTGGGAGGCACTTTAGCCATCTGGGGATTTACTCTGGCTTTGGATAGTTTGATAACTTTGCTAATTTTGGCCATCCCCATACCCATTACCTTTTATCTGAATATCAAAGCCGAAGAGAGATTATTCCTAAAAGAGATGGCTGGCGAATATCAGAAATATCAGCAAGAAGTTCCTCGCTTAATTCCCTTTCTGAAAACAAAAGCCAAAACTTAATAAAAAATAGTACCAGTCATCCTGAACCCTTCGGCTGACTCAGGGTAAATGCAGTGAAGGATCTAGAAGGAAAAGATGAGATTCTTCGCCTACGCTCAGAATGACAAAAATGAAATTCCCAGTGTTAGAAACCACTGGGCTATCCTAACTTTTTTTAAGCTCTCCCGGAGCTTATTTATTCTTGGACCCTCAGCCGGCTTTAAAGGCGGGGACATAACTTTCACGGGCGAAAATATTGACCGGGGACGAACCGATTCTTTGAGCAATTTCCTGGGATATTTTGTCTAAATCCTCTTTGGCAAAGCCTTCACAGGTGAACAAAATCTCCTGATTTTTATCAATCAGAAACAAAGTCGGCACGACCGTGATTCCATAGGCATAAGAGATTTGATAATTATTCTGGTCCAACAAGAGAGGGAAACTGATTTTGTACTCTCTGGCAAACTGCAGGGTCTCGGCCTGGTTATTCTGCGAAATTCCCCAAAGGGTGAATCCTTTTCCGGCATAATTTTTATGTAATCTTTCTAAAAAGGGAAAAGTGAACTGGCAGGTGGGGCAGTTGATTTTGAAAAAAGCGATTAAAGTTAAATCGGTGCTTAGTTTTTCCTTTCCCGACATTGTCGGATCCGCCTTTGGCGGAAAAGAGTAAGTTTTACCATCTGTTCCGCTTAATTTAAAATCCGGGGCTTTGGTTCCTGTTTCTAAAAGCGCCATTTTCACCTCCAACGTTCAGTCAATATAAAAAATTTGTTATTTGTGTCAACTGTTTGGGTCGGGAGACCCAAACCTACACACAATATCCGAGTAGGTCAAGGTCTCCTGACCTTGACATTTATTTTTTACGATGAAACAGATGCCGGATGGTTCGTACAATCAATTTTACATCCCCCTTCAACCCTAATTCTTTGATTTGATTGATTATTTTTTGCTGGTCTAATTCATCTTTTTGGTAGATTACCTCAATTCTACGGTTGTCTGCATCCACTCTGGCTTCTACTACTCCCGAAAGCCCTTCCAGGACTTTTTTGGTTCTATTAGCTCAGAAGCCGCAGGGAATGCCTATTACTTCCAAGGAAAGTTGGTTTAGATTGTTCTCCTTGGGTGTATCAGAGAGGGCCTTGATTTTTAATCTGGCGAATAGATTTTTCAGTTTCAATTTGATGGCTATTTATCTTATTTACGAATTGAAACAGGAAATCCGTAACTTCCGGTTTTATATAATACCAAGCCCTAATCTAATTTCATTCACTCTACTCAAAAACCTTTCAACTTTCGGATAAATACTTCGTAGCATAAATTGAAAATGAAATTTTACCCAAAAAGTATAGCTTTTTTTCAAGCCCTGGGCTTAGCCCTCTATGTGGGCCTGTTTGCCTTTCTGGCGATTCATATCGTGCCCTGGTTTGAAAATAATCCAGCCACGCATCCGGCCTTAGGAATCATTCTTTTTCTATTGGCCTTCGTCATTTCAGCCGTCATTTCAGGGTCGATAATTCTGGGATATCCGATTTTTCTTTTCTTTGAGGGCAAGAGAAAGGATGCCTTAAAAATAGTCTTGTGGAGTGTGGTCTGGCTCCTGCTTTTACTAGGGATTTTTGTGGTCATGGCCCTTCTTTCCTTACCCGCTAAGAGCTAGAGCTTTCCTTAGTGGTTCAGGCTTACTTTAGATCGAAATCTGTGGCTGGAATTTTTGGTCTGTTTGATATAAAAAAATTAGGTCGGGTGTTATCCCGACCTAACCTAACGGGGGAAAATAGCTCCTTTATATCTTTACCCTAGTTTCAATTTTTTTTAAGGCGCAGTCTGAACTAAACCCGGACCGCTGAACTCAACCAGCCCGGTGCTTAATTTCTCTTCGGTGTCAAACCTAAGTACAACTTGGTCCTGGTGGTCCTTCCCTAAATCTTCGGCTTCAATCTCCAGCATCAATCCCACAAAATCGGCGGTATTGGAGACGATAATTTCCGCCATCAGTCTGATTTTGTCATTTACCTCAAAACCGGTAAGCTCAAATTCGCTGTAGAAGCTGGAATCGTCTGACTTTTGGATATGTCCGGAACCGAAACAGTTTTTCCCATTGGTTCTATGACCTGTCACTGTCAGATAAATCGTGCCCATCTGCCCGTTGGTCAGCTGGTTGGACTCAATGGCCACATTGTTGACTTCGGCCCGTGTGGGCCCGCCCTGGGAATTGAAGATTCTGCTGGTAGAATCACATCCCAGAAGAGCAAAACTTAAAAGCAAAAGAATTCCAAATAATCCGAGGGTTTCGGCTTCGCCAATCCTGGCGGATTGGGCTTTTATCCTGTAGGGACAAATTGACTTCTGCACAAATCTCCTGTCTCTGAGCTTTTTTTGTCCCCCGCTCGTTATAAATATAGCTTAAAGTCGATTTTTGTCAATATGCAAAATGGAGGCAATGGGCTGATTTTAGCGTAAAATCGGGCTTTTGAGACGGGTCTACGATAGAGTAATTATCTTATTGACTTTTCTGGAGGTTTTGATTATATTTTGAACAGGGATGGGTCAGAGGGTTGCAAAAATAGACCCTTAAGGTAAATCCGGGGGGATTTATGAGATGCTGTAATAGCTACAAATTAACCAGGTGGGTGGCTGTAAGTATACTAATCCTCACCTCCAGCTTTGTTCAAGCGAAATTAAAAAGCGACCAATCTAAATCAGTTCATCAGTATCCACAAACTGCAGCCGACCCCCTGACTCAAACCAGGGTTCATAAAATCGGGAATATCTGGCTCTCGATTACGAACTTCGGCCAAATTGGAAGTGGAGGGAAAACCTATAAAGATGTATGCACCAACCAACCAGCCCCATCTTGTCAGTTTCCGGCTGGCTCGGGGATTGAATATCTTTACATAGGGGCTCTCTGGATAGGGGCAGTGATGAATGATACGGATACTTTGGTTGCGGTGGGGCATGATGGCTGGCAGAATGTGCAGGAATTTGGTCCTACGTCAACCGGGGCCATAGTTTCGAGAACTATCCGACCTGATGGTTATCAACAAGATAACTGTTTTGTTCCCTATTCAGATTCGGCAAAGTCGGAACTGGATTATATTGCCGTGTATTATGATACGGTAACAAGACAGGATATCCCCAGCATACCGGAAAGAGATAGACCACTAAATTTAGAGATTACCCAAAAAAGCTACAGCTGGAGTTATGAATATGCCAATGATTTTGTACTGTTCGATTATTCAATAAAGAATATTGGGACCAATAAATTAACCAGTGTTTATATAGGATTTTATATTGATTTTGATATCTATAATCAGAGTTTTGATGGAGGTGGTTATTTTGATGATATTGCCGGCTTTAAGTTTTCAGTGCCTTCACCCTATGATCCCCGTCTGGAAGATACAGTCAGCATTGCCTGGGGTGCGGATAATGATGGATTATCTGCTGCGCGAGTGGAAGGAGACGTTTTCCTAGACAATTTTAGCCCTACAGGAGTCCTGGGAACGAGAGTGCTTCGGTCACCAAATCCTGATTTAAAGCATTCTTTTAACTGGTGGGTTTCTAATGGAAATCCTCAGTTGGATTTTGGACCCTGGACCCAAGCCAATCTTGCCAGGCGCCCAAACTATTTCGTTCCTAATGGCCAATCCGGAACTCCGGAATCTGATCGGTCTAAATATTTCATCATGAGTAATAATGAATTTGATTATGACCAATTGTTTGCTGCTTTACCAGAGATTTGGGAGCGACAGGGTTGGGTAAACCAGACCCAAATTTCACCCGACAATCTGGCAGATATTGCCGACGGTTTTGATAGCCGCTATCTGTTGTCTTTCGGTCCTTTCGACATTGATTCTGGTGAGGTTCTTCCGTTGACCATCGCTTTAGTGGCCGGAGAAGATTTTCATGTTAAGCCGACTGATTTTAATTCGTATAGTGCGACTGACAGTGCGGCGGTCTTTAATTTTTACAATAAGCTTGATTTTACCTCTTTAGCCGCCAATGCCCATTGGGCTGCCTGTGTCTATGACAATCCGGGGTTTGATACTGACGGGGACGGTTATAGAGGGGAATTCCGAATAATTGCTGGTGATACAATCTATAAATGCGGGGACGGAGTTCCAGATTTTCAAGGTCCGCCTCCCCCACCTGCTCCCCAATTGAAATTTGAAACCTCCTACGGAACCGTAAAAATCAAATGGAATGGCAAAACGACTGAAAAGTTTTTTGACCAATTTACCAATCGAAGAGATTTTGAGGGTTACCGAATCTATGGCAGCTGGACTGGAATTTTGGGGGATTTTTTTCTTCTGGATTCATTTGACAAAATGAATTATAAGTTTTTCTACTGGGATAAAGGGAGAAAAAAATGGGTTTACAAGCTTACCGACTTAAGCCTGGACTCTCTTGTGACTTTGTTTAAGCCAGACGACCCTTGTGAGGGTGCAAGACCTTGCCCCTTGGAGAGCTTATCTTTTTGTTCTGACCCTGACACTTGTGACGACTGGGATGTTGCCAGATGGAATTTATATCATCCTTATATCTATCAGGGAACCCAAATAGAAACTTTAAGGATTGCTCCCAATTTAATCATTACCAGGGGGGATTCGATTTATTTCGACAGGCAGGACTATAACAGAGGTCTATTACCAATCAAGACTTACAAAGACAGTATCTTGAATGGGAGCATTGGTTCAGATGATGACAGATATTATGAGTATGAATATGTAATTGATAACTTGAATCCCAATGAGCCCCTTTATTTCGCAGTTACGACTTTTGATTTCGGAGATCCAATAACACGTTTGACCCCTTTGGAAACCAGTGTTCTGGCTAATTCTAAATTAGTTTATCCCCGAGTTTGTCTGGCTAAACCGGGGGATGTTAATGAAGATGGGGAGGTTCTGTTATCGGACGTGATAGCTATGATTAATATCCGTTTTACATGGTGGCCCCCTCGTCCCATTCATACCTGCAGAATGGACATGAATGGTGATGGGTGGGAACTATTTGCAGATATAATCTATCTGGTTAATTACCTATTTAAAGGTGGCCCAAAGCCACAGGTTGTTGAAGAGTGTTGTTTGGTAGGTAATTGAATCTCTGAAAGCTACCCTGTAACGTCCCGTTTTACACTTAACAGTATCCCGTAGGGACACGGGACGTACGCCCTATGTAAAATAGGGGGTTACAGATATATTTTGGGTCAGGAGACCCAAATCTACCCAGGAATCCAGGGTAGGTCGAGGTCTCCTGACCTCGACTGAAGCAAAAATGAAATTCCCTGAACTTTCTACTTGACAAATAATTAGCCGATAATTAAATTAGTTACAGGGAAACCTAACAAATCTGTCGGGTTTTCGTATATGTAGTGTAGATATGAGGATAACTAAACAAGAAGAGTATGGGTTGCGCTGTATTTTGCAGTTAGCCCAGAATGGGACTGACTCTAAAACTACGGTGGAAATAGCGGCTAAAGAGGGGCTGTCCATGGATTACGTGACCAAACTCTTAATCTTGTTAAGAAGACATAAGATTGTGGAGTCGGTCCGGGGTGTTAAAGGCGGTTATCGACTGGCAAGAAATCCCGAGAAAATAACTGTCGGGCAGGTGATGCGGGCTTTGGGTTGGTCGGTTCTGGATGAATCTTTATGCCGACATTATCCGGGGAAACTGGATAGCTGCATCCATCTGCAGGGCTGTGGTATCAGACCAATCTGGATGAAAGCGGCTAAGATGATGTATAAGCTTTTGGATTCAACTACCTTGGCAGGATTGTTAAAAGAAGAAGGGGTTATCACGCAAGAATTGGAAAGCAAAGAAGCATAGTATATTTTTTGTTGCAATAGTGGACTTTTTTGTCAGGTTTCGTATAATGAAAGATAAAAAGTTTCAATAGGTTACACTATCCCGTAGGGAAAAGTTAAATTAAGAAATAACGAGGAGAAATGAGCAAGGAACCAATTCTAAAAATTGAAGACCTGCATGTGGCAGTTGAAGGAAAAGAGATTTTAAAAGGGTTAAACTTAACCATAAACAAAGGGGAAGTGCATGCCTTAATGGGCCCAAATGGCTCCGGGAAATCCACTCTGGCCTATGTGCTAATGGGGCATCCGAAATATCAGGTTACATCTGGTAGGGTGTGGTATAAAGGAGAAGAGATATTAGCTCTAAAACCGAATGAGAGAGCCAAGAAAGGTTTATTTTTGGCGTTTCAGTATCCAACACCGATTCCGGGTGTGACGGTAATGAACTTTTTACGGGCGGCTTTGAAAGCAGTCCAAGGGAAAGAGATTCCAGCCAAAGATTTTTTGAAACTTTTAAAAGAGAAAATGAAATTTTTGGAAATTTCGGATCAGTTTTCTAACCGCTATATCAATGATGGTTTCTCCGGCGGGGAAAAGAAAAGGCATGAGATTTTGCAGATGGCGATTTTGGAGCCGGAGATGGCGATTTTAGATGAAACTGATTCAGGTTTGGATATTGATGCTTTGAAAACTGTGGCCAAAGGAGTCAATCGTTTAATCGGACCCAATCTGGGTATTTTATTGATCACTCATTATCAGAGAATGCTGAATTACATTAAACCGGATTTCGTGCATGTCTTAGTAGATGGAAAAATTGTCCAGTCCGGTGGAGATAAATTAGCTTTGAAATTAGAAGAGTTGGGGTATGATTGGACCGTGGAGAAAACAGAAACACTTTCAGTTGAGAAATGATTGTCTGGATATGGAGGAAATTAAATAAGGAGTGTTCCCTCTCCTTTAAGGAGAGGGTTAGGGAGAGGTCAGTAGTAAAATATAAAAACTGACCCCTCCTTTATCCTCCCCTCTAGGGGAGGAGATGAAAAATAAAATTAAGAAAGGAAGTAATTTTATGGCAGAAAAAGAATTTACAGATGTTCAGGACATAGGCAAAGATTATAAATACGGATTCAAAGACCCGGAGAAACATGTTTTTAAATCCAAAAGGGGCTTAACTCGTGAAGTTGTAGAGGAAATCTCCTGGATGAAAAAAGAACCGGAGTGGATGCGGAATTTCCGCTTAAGAGCGCTGGATATCTTTTTGAAAAAACCGATGCCTACTTGGGGAAGTCCGATTTTAGCCGAGATTGATTTCGACAACATTTTTTACTACATCAAACCCATGGAAAATCAGGGAAAATCTTGGGATGACGTTCCCGAAGATATCAAAAGGACCTATGAAAAATTGGGGATTCCGGAAGCGGAAAGAAAATTTTTGGGCGGGGTGTCAGCTCAGTATGAATCGGAAGTGGTTTATCACAGCTTAAGAAAAGACTTGCAAGCCCAAGGAGTGATTTTCTTGGATATGGACTCAGGCTTGAGAGAATATCCAGATATTGTCAAAAAATATTTTGCAACTGTAATTCCAGCAGGTGATAACAAATTTTCGGCTTTAAATTCAGCGGTTTGGTCCGGGGGTTCATTTATCTATGTTCCAAAAGGAGTGGATGTCAAGATTCCTCTGCAGGCCTATTTCAGAATCAATGCTGAAAATATGGGGCAGTTTGAGAGAACTTTGATTATTGCGGATGAAGGTTCATCGGTCCATTATATCGAAGGATGCACAGCACCAGTTTACTCCACCGATTCATTGCATTCAGCGGTAGTGGAGCTGATTGCACTCAAAGGTTCAAAATTGCGATACACCACTATTCAGAACTGGTCTAAAAATGTTTACAACTTGGTCACCAAAAGAGGAATTGCTCACGAGGATGCCACGATTCGATGGGTGGATGGAAATTTAGGCAGCAAATTGACTATGAAATATCCTTCGGTTTATATGGTGGGTAAAGGTGCTTACGGTGAAGTTTTATCCATCGCTTTTGCCGGAAAAGGGCAGCATCAGGATGCCGGGGCTAAGATGGTGCACGTGGCGCCAGGTACTTCATCTACCATTGTTTCCAAATCTATTTCCAAAGATTCCGGCAGAACTTCTTATCGGGGTCTGGTTAAGGTTTACAAGGGTGCTACCGGGGTGAAATCTAATGTCAGATGTGATGCTCTTTTGATGGATGAAGAGTCCCGTTCAGACACTTATCCTACAATGGAGATTGATGAAGAAAATGTCAATGTCGGTCACGAAGCCACAGTTTCCAAAGTAGGGGAAGAGCAGCTGTTCTATCTAACTTCTAGAGGAATTTCAGAGCAGGAAGCAACTTTGATGATTGTGAATGGATTCATTGAGCCTTTTACCAAAGAGTTGCCTCTGGAATATGCGGTGGAGCTGAATCGTCTGATACAATTGGAGATGGAAGGTTCGGTAGGATAGTAGAATAAAATGTTTGAATTTGAAAAAAATTTCACCAAAGAAAAATTAGAGCTACTTTCCAAATCCAGAAATGAGCCGCAGTGGGTTTTAGAAAAAAGGAAAAAGGCATTTGATGCCTTTCAAGCTTTAAACTGGCCTACCAAGCAGGAAGAGGACTGGAGAAGGACTGATTTTTCTCCATTGGAGAAGTCAAATTTTGACTTGAACAGATTTTTAAACTCCTCTAAATTCATTACCAATGGTTCGGCTTCGCTCACCACAAGCGGTCAACCGACTGCACAGTTCTCAGCGCAACTTTTACAGTCTGATTCAGAGTCTATTTTCTCCGGTGAAGCGGAGTTTAAGTCATCCAAAATAATTTTTACTGACTTAGATTCTGCTATTAAAAATCATTCTGAAATTCTTTCAAAATATTCTGATTTAATCAATCCCAATGATGGGAAATTTTTGGCTTTCAATAAAGCTTTCTGGAATAAGGGTATGCTTCTGTATGTTCCAAAAGGAGTGACGGTATCTCTGCCACTTTATCATCAGCTAAATCTGAAATCTTCCGGCTGGGGAGTTTTTCCTTACACTATAATTATTGCAGAGCCAAATAGTAAAATAATTTTGGTGGATGATTACACCAGCCAAGAGCAAAAAGATTGGGCTTTCTCCGATGCTCTGACAGAAATTTATCTGCAGAGAGATGCTCAATTAATTTATGTCAACTCTCAAAGATGGTCTGGGAACGTTTATCATTTGTTGAGACAAAAAGCCAAATTAGAAGCTAATGCCCAGCTGATTACTTTGACAGTCAATTTAGGCAGTCAAAAATCCCGTTCGGAAATTGAGACAGAATTGGCAGGTTCCGGCGCTTCTGCCTACATTTTCGGTTTGACAATTGGCAACGGGCAACAAACTTTTGAGCAACATACTCTGCAGGATCACAAAGCACCCCATACCACCAGTGATTTGTTATTCAAAACAGCTTTGCTTGATTCGGCTTATGCGGTTTATTCCGGCCTAATCAAAGTGGAAAAACAAGCCCAAAAAACTGATGCCTATCAAGCCAATCGGAATTTACTTCTCTCGGACAAAGCCAAAGCCGATACTTTGCCGAAGTTGGAAATTTTGGCCAATGATGTCCGCTGTACGCACGGTGCCACAGTCGGTCCGATTGACCCGGAGCAGTTTTTTTATTTAATTTCCCGAGGAATTGAAGACAAGGTTGCCAAACAACTTTTGATCGAAGGGTTTTTTGATGAAGTTCTGGGTCGCATAAAAGAAAATGGATTTAAAGATAAGATTAAAGAATTTTTGGAGGAAAAGATTGTTGAATAGTGTCATCCTGAATGAAAGTGAAGGATCTGATTTTTTCAAAAGAGAGATTCTTCGCTACAGTTTACCCTGAGCCTGTCGAAGGGCTCAGAATGACAAATAAAAATTATGGAATACAAAGTGGCTGAAATTGGAGAAGTTACTCACGGAGGGATGAAAATCGCGAAGGCTGGGGAGAAAAATTTGATGTTATGCAACGTGGCTGGGGAATATTATTGTGTGGATAATGTTTGCACCCATGATGGAGGAACTCTAAGTGAAGGTGAATTAATCGATGATGAAATTGAATGTCCCCGGCATGGGGCTCATTTTAATGTTAAAACTGGAGCCGTGATGACTCTACCTGCAATTTTCCCAATTGCTACGTATTCGGTGAAAGTGGAAGGGAAAGATATAAAAGTCATTATTAAAGAGTAAAAGTATGCTAAACGTTCAAAAAATCAGAGAAGATTTTCCAATATTAAATCAAAAAATTCACGACAAGCCCTTGGCTTATCTGGACAATGGCTCCACTTCCCAGAAGCCTAAAGTGGTAATTGATGCCATTACTAATTATTACAACTGGTATAATTCCAATATCCATCGGGGGATTCATACTTTGAGTGAGAAAGCCACCGAAGCTTACGAAAATGTTAGAAAAATCGTGGCTGATTTTATAAAAGCTCCTGACCCAGAAGAAATAATTTTTACCCGCAATGCTACCGAAGCTGTAAATTTGGTAGCTTATGCCTGGGGGAGAAAAAATATTTCTACCGGTGATGAGATTCTTTTAACTGAAATGGAACATCACTCTAATTTAATCCCCTGGCAGATTTTGGCTAAGGAGAAGAAAGCGGTCTTGCGGTTTATTCCTATCACTCAAAATTTCACTCTGGACTTAGATAAAATTGAAGATTTGATAACTTCTAAAACCAAGCTGGTAGCTGTGACCCAGATGTCCAATGTTTTGGGAACTATAAATCCGGTTAAAAAAATAGCTGGGTTGGCTCATAAGGCCAAGGCCTTATTCTTGATAGATGGAGCCCAGGGTGTGCCTCATTCTGGTATCGATGTAGCCAATGTCAACTGTGACTTTTTAGCATTCACTGCTCACAAAATGTTAGGACCAACTGGCGTGGGAGTTCTATACGGTAAGAAAAAATTGTTAGAAGAGATGGACCCCTTTATTGCTGGGGGAAGTATGATTTTAGAGGTTTGGCAAGATCGAGCTACTTGGAACAAAGTCCCTTACAAATATGAAGCCGGAACTCCCAATATTGCAGACGTCATTGCCTTTGGTGAAGCGATAAAATATTTGCAAAATATCGGCATGGAAAATGTCAGAAACCATGAGAAAGAGTTGACCGCTTACGCTTTGAAAAAACTTTGTGAAACTGAAGACTTAACTATCTATGGTCCTAAAAATCCGGAACTTCAAGGAGGAATAATCTCTTTTAATTTCTCCGCCAAAGGCGGATCCGACTCTGTCGGAATAGATATACATCCACATGATGTTGGTACTATCGTGGATCAAGAAGGAGTAGCAATAAGAGCTGGGCATCACTGCTGTCAGCCTTTGATGAGAAAATTAGGGATTCCGGGAACTGCGCGAGCCAGCTTTTATATTTACAATACTAAAGAAGAAATTGACCAGTTGACTTTTGCTCTGGGAAAAGTCAAAGAGGTGTTTGCACGTTTATAGCACGAATAAATAGTCGGGTGCAGGGACCCGACTTCTACCCGGCTTTGGGTAGCACTGGGTCCCTGAACCCAGTGCTAAGCTCATATAAAGCGAGTGAAATAAATTATGTCAGCCATTGAAGATTTATATCGAGAAATAATTTTGGACCATTATTCTTCTCCCCGTAATCGAGGAGAATTACCGGCTCCAGCTTTAAAAATTGAAGGGGCAAATCCGCTTTGTGGGGATGAGCTGGTTTTATACATTGAAGAAAAAGATGGCCAAATCAAGCAGGTAAAAATAAATACCAAAGGTTGCTCTATCTCACAGGCCTCGGCTTCTTTGATGACCGAAGCTATCGTTGGGAAAAAAATCGAAGAAATTCAGAAAATTATTGAGAATTTTAAAGATATGATGCTAAAAGATGGTTCATTTACTCCTACAGTTGATTTGGGGGATTTGGAGGTTCTGGAAGGGGTCAAAAAATATCCGGTCAGGATTAAATGTGCTTTGTTGGCTTGGAATACTTTGATAGAGGGGCTGAAAGCATTACAGAATCACAAAAAGCCAGAGCCGGTGGTGATGGAGTGAATATTAAAAGATATTTACCTCTCCCCATCCCTCCCCTAAAAGGGGAGGGTAAGGGAGGGGTTAGTTAAGAAGGTGAAATTATGACGGAAAACCTGAATAATCAAAATCAACAGTCGAATAATCTGGACGCGGAGACTTTGAAAGAGCAATTGAAACAGATTGTGGACCCGGAGATTAATATCAATATCGTGGATCTAGGTTTGGTTTACAAAGTTGAAAATAAAGACGGGGATATTTTAATCGATATGACTCTGACCTCACCGGTCTGCCCTTTTGGGGAAGTGGTGAAATCAGAAACTATCAGAATTTTAAAAGAGCTTCCCGGTGTCAAAGAAGTTCATATAAATATCGTCTGGGACCCTCCTTGGAATCCCTGGGAGATGGCATCCGAGGAAGCAAAATTACAATTAGGTTTGTTATGAATTTAAAGAGAGGAGTGATATGATAACTTTAACCAAAATTGCAGCAGAAGAATTGAAAAGAGTCATCAAAGAAAATAATTTGCCGGAGAGTTCGGCTTTAAGAGTAGAAGTGAGAGAGGATGGATGTTCTTCGCATGGAACTCCTTATTCTTACTACATTAAACTGGAAGAAAGCCCAGCCACTTCTCAGGATAATGTCTTTGAATCAGAAGGGGTAAAAGTTTTGGTTGCCCAGGCCAGCTTGCAATATATTCAGGGTCTTAGTCTGGATTTTGTGGAGTCGATCCACGGACGGGGATTTGCCTTTACCAATCCAAATGCCAAGCGCTCCTGCGGGTGCGGGCACTCATTTAGCGTAGACGAAGAAAAAGAGAATTAACCTCTATTTTTTGTCATTCTGAGCCCCGACCCCTACGGGATGGTGTAACCATAAATCGGGGCGAAGAATCTCATCATTCAAAAAAAAGATCCTTCACTTCGTTCAGGATGACCCAATTATCTTTGGAGTGGCAGAGTTAAAATAAGGGAGGAGAAATGGATGTAGCCAGAATTCAGGAGTTATATAAATATAATGCCTGGGCCAATGGCCAGGTTTTTGAATCAGTCGCAAAATTAACCCCGGAGCAATTTAATAAGGATTTGGCTACCAGTTATCGTTCGGTCAAAGGTACTCTGGTTCATATCGTGGGAGCGGAATGGATCTGGCTCAGAAGGTGGCTGGGAACTTCTCCCAAAGCTCTTTGGGACCCGGCCGAATTTTCTTCGGTAGAACAAATCAAAAACCGTTGGGAAGAGGTGGAACGGGAAAGAAAAGAATTCCTCTCCGACCTAACCGAAGACTCTCTCAGGAAACCTTTGGCTTATACCAATATCAAAGGGCAACCTTTTAGTTATCCTTTGTGGCAGGCCTTGCAGCATCTGGTTAATCATTCCACTTATCACCGGGGACAGGTTACGACCCTGCTCAGGCAATTGGGTGCCCAGCCAAAGGGGACAGACCTTCTGGCATATTACGATGCTAAATTCGGGCAAAGATAACTTGAATGCCAGGCCTTGGGTCAGGAGACCCAAGGCTACCCAAGAAATGCATATAGGGTAGGGTCGGGTCTCCTGACCTAACCAAAATAAAATTTTATTTCACCAAAAGATTTTTTTCTTGGTAAATTTCTAATCTTCTATCTTTGAAAATATGATTCTTGGAATTTACCTGTTTAAGGTTGGCTAATTTGGGATTAATCTCTGCCACTTGTAGTTCTTCTTTGTCAGCCGAAGCTTGAGCTAAGATATTTCCGTCCGGGTCCACTATCATACTGCGACCGGCAAATTTTAATTTTCTTTCCACCCCTACACGGTCACTAGTGACAATAAAAATTCTATTTACAATAGCGTGTCCAGGTAAAGCTCTGAAAGATAATTTCGGGACAATTAAATTAGAAGGATGAGCGATAATCTGTGCCCCCTTCAAAGCTAAAATTCTCCAGGCCTCCGGAAATCTCCAGTCAAAACAAACTAAAATTCCCACCTTGACTCCGTTTATCCTGAAAATCGGCAATCCTAAATTCCCCGGCTCAAATATATCCTTTTCTTTGTAGAATAAATGCAGTTTGCGGTAAGTTCCGATATAACCTTTCGGTCCGACCAAAACTGCTGAATTGTAAAGTTTTTTCCCTTTTATGGTGAGTTTTGTCGAACCATCTTTTTCATTTATTCCGGCTACAATGAAACATTTTTTCTGCTTGGCCAGAGAAATCAGAAATTGAGAGGATTTGCCGTGTGGTATCTCTTCAGCAAATTTAAAAGCTTCTTTCGTATCTCTGAAATTGTAACCGGAATTGCAAAGTTCCGGCAAGACTAAAAGGTTTAAATTTTTAATCCGGGAAAGACTTTTTTCAATCTTTTTTAAATTGTAATCTATTTTCCCTAATTTAGGGTCGAACTGAAAAAAAGCGACTTTCATCTTCTCATTTTATGTGTCATTCTGAGCCCCGACCCCTACGGGATGGTGTAACCATGAATCGAGGTCAGCATGACTTATATGGCACTTCGTTCAGGATGACAAATACAAAACTTATTCCTTCAGTCTGACATAAATCACCTGACCGTCGAAAATGGTAGCTTCGACCTGGGTTTTTAAAATCTCTTCCGGGGGTAAAGTAAAAATGTCCTTGCTCAAAACCACCATGTCCGCCAATTTTCCCTCTTCCAAAGACCCTTTCAAACTATCCTGAAATTCGGCATAAGCGGCCCCGATGGTGTAGCCCTTGAGGGCTTCCATAAGTGAAATACATTCCCTCCGGTACCAGCCCGCACCCGGCTCCGGATTTTGGGGGTCTTTTCTGGTGACCGCGGCGTATAAACCAATCAAAGGATTTAAGGGTTCCACCGGCCAGTCGGTCCCGAATGCCAGATGGGCACCATTCACTAAGAGTGATTTCCAGGCATAAGCTCCTTGGCATCTTTTCTTCCCCAGCCTATCTTCGGCCCATCTCTTGTCGGAGGTGCAATGGGTTGGCTGCATGGAGGCAACCACTCCCAGCTTTCCAAACAGGGGAATATCCTCTTCCCGCAGCACCTGGGCATGCTCAATGCGGTGCCGGGAATTTTTTCTTTTGTTGGTTAAGAGAGCTTTCTCAAAGGCCTTCAAAACCAGGTAATTTCCTTTGTCACCGATGGCATGAAAGCAGATCTGAAAACCCATTTTGTCCGCTTTGGTTATCAAAGAACCGAGCTCCTCCTGCTTATACTGGGGAATTCCCATGGTGCTGGTGTCATCTGAATACGGTTCGAATAAATAAGCAGTGCGGGAGCCCAGAGTCCCGTCTACGTATCCTTTGAAGGGACCCAATTTCAGCAAATTTGGTCTTTCAGTGAAGGCGGACTTCAAGCTGTCTATTTTCTCCGGAGTTTTTATCCATTCAAACGGCAGCCACTCCGAAATTCTGACGGTCAGATTCCCCTGCTCGGCCAGGGTGTTATAAATCGGCAGAACATTCAAATCAGAATTATCCTGAATGCTGGTGATGCCGTTTTCTTTGGCTTCCGCGATGGCGGTTTGGATGGCTTTCTGCATATCCGCTTCTGTGGGTGGAGGGATAAGGTTAGCCACTAAATCAGCGGCGTTTTCTTTTAAAATTCCGGTGGGATTTCCCATAGAATCCCGCACAATCTCTCCCCCTTCCGGGTCGGGAATATCCTTATCAATTTTGGCTTCCAGCAAAGCTAGACTGTTGACCCAGGCCACGTGTCCGTCGATTCTGGTCAGATAGACCGGATGCAGCGAAGTGAGTTGGTTTAAAAACTTTTTATCAGGCCACTGGCTTTTGTTAAAAAGAGTATGGTCCCAGCCCCGGCCTACAATCCAGCTTCCTTCGGGGGTTTCCTTTATTTTTTGTTTGAGTTTGGCAGTGATTTCGGCTTTGGTTTTGCAGCCGGCCAGATTGACTCGCATAAGGGATAAACCCCCGGAGAGAAAATGCAGATGGGCATCGTTGAAACCGGGAATGACTGGCTTCCCGCGCAGGTCAATCATCTCCGTTTTTCCCTTCTCAACATAATCCATCACCTGCACGTTGTTTCCCACAAACAGGATTCTGTTTCCCTTTACCGCGATGGCATGAGCTTGGGTGTTGTGTTCGTCCAGAGTAATTATTTTTCCATTTAACAGAACCAGGTCCGCTCGTGGTGAATCCTCGCGATGAAGCGCTTTCTGATTCTGTTTTTGAGAGAAGGTTACCCCGGCCAAAGATAGGATTGTGACAAGAAATAATAAGCCCAGGATTTTTCGGTTTGGTCTCATAGCGCTCCTTTCATGGTGAGCTTAAGCCGAACCATGAGTTTTTTTAATATACGAAATTTTCGCGGCAATGCAAGCTCAAGCCATTCACCAAATCCTTTCAAAGTTGGCGATACATCACAAAATTTTGGTGATTACCAGCTGATACAAATGTGATTTACAAAATCTATTTGTCTGATTAGTTGACTGGTGGAATGTGAAATTGTTTTGGGAGCTTTGAAAAAAGTATAACGAGATAAAAAACAAAATCAGACCCTCTTTTCCCTCTCCTCTTAGGGGAGGGTAAGGGTGGGGTAAGTTAATCAAAAAAATGAAAACATAAACTATGCCCAGAAAAATAAGCAAAGTCAGGGGGGAGCACGGCTTAAATTTTTTTATTAGCTACCAGCTGAAAAAAAGGTTACAAACCCTGGCCCAAAAATATGACACTTCTCTGGCGGAGATTGTCCGGACCCTGCTAAAAATCGGGATACCGGTTCTAGAAGGATATAAGCAAGCTCAAGAGCAGGCGGAGAAAGAGCTTGATAAATTGACCCATGTCCCTACAGGATTCAGTCGGAAAAAAATCTCTGGGTCAGGAGACCCAGAGCTGCCCCAGGGTAGGGTCAGGTCTCCTGACCTGACCAATGAAATTTAAGCAGGGATAAAATGAGAAAAATCAAATATCAGAATTGGATTTATGAGGTCATAAACGAGACCTCACCCCGGCCCTCTCCTACAGGAGAGGGAGATTTTTCCCCTCCCCTAGTAGGGGAGGGGGATGGTTCGATAAACTCACCACAAAGGGGTGGGGTCAGTGCAGTTGACCCAGAAATTGAGAAACAGGTCAGAAAAGCTCTCGCCAGATTATCTGAAAAAGAAAAAATCTTTATCGAAGAATTTTACTATCAGGGGAGAAGCTATAAAGAAATTTCTGCGATTTTGAAAATCAACCTCAAACAGAGCGAATATCTGCACCGCCGGGCGACATTCAAGCTGAGAAATCTTCTGGCTGGTTTTGTAGAAAGAAAATTCAAGATAAAAGTTGACCGAGTCAGCCCTGAAAAATCAGTGAAACACCGTAAATCTGTTTTTGCCTGTATCATCTGCCAGAATCCTAAGCAAAAAGAAATTGAGAAAGTTATCAGCTCCAAAAAAGATTTCCAGACCTGGGGTGTGGTTTTAAAAAAATTAAAAAACGAATTTAAGTTGCATATCAAAGCCCCTCAAATTCTTATAGGGCATATGAAGCATAGAAGTTAAAAAAGATTAGAGGCCATTTTAGTGGTAGCCGCAGACTTTAGTCTGCGCTTTAAGATTTCGCAACCTAAAGGTTGCGGCTACCAGGTTTTTTTATTAATCCTTAATCCCTGTTTTATCAGGCACACCCCAGAAGAGGGGCTGTGCCGCTTTTGAAAACATAATTCACCAGATAAACAATATCTGCTAAATTCACCGAACAATTCGCATTGGGATCTCCCAAAAACAGGGGGTTCGGTGCTGGTCCCCCTTTGAAAACAAAGTTCACCAGCCAAATAATGTCCGTCAAATTAATTCCCCCATCTGAATTGGCATCCCCGGCTAGGTAAGGAAAGGTCTTCAAACTATCCAAGGGAGACAAAATCCAATAGTTGGGGTCAAAGGTAATGGAAGTGGGATCACCGGTTACCAGGAAGAAAAAAGTCTGGTCTCTTTGGTTGTTTTGCAATGTGACGATTGTATCACCGGAGGTGGTGGAAACCTTGAATTCTAGCGGCATGGTATAAACTGAGGGGGTGGTCTGTTTCTGGCTGATGTTGAGATGAACCCTGGAGTTTCCTCCCACAGGGGTCTCAGCCCAGCTCCAGTTGTATCTGGGAAAATTGGGGCTATAGACCCACTCATTGAAAAACCAATCCAAATCCTGTCCGGAGTAATTTTCCATTGAGGTTTGAAATTGCTGAGTATTGGCAGTGCTGTATTTATAGGTCTGTCCGTAATCCGCCATCCCGTTAAAGAACAAACTGTCGCCCAGTATGTATCTCAACATATGCAGAACCCAGGAGCCCTTGTCGTAGACCGCAGTTGAAAACCAGTAGTTGGAAGGTGGATTGTAAATCGGATAATGGACTGAGCCGTTGGGTAGCTGGTAAGAAGATTTAACGGCGTTTTCTTGCCCCGCTAACTGTGAATTTTTGGCTGATAGACCGTATTCATATTCCATCCACAAGACCTCGCAGTAGCTGGCAAACCCTTCGTTGAGCCAGATGTTGGGAAAGTCATTGCAGGTGACCATATCCCCCCACCACTGGTGGCCCAGCTCATGGGCATTCACCCATTCGTAAACAGCATTGCCGGGCATGGGAAATCCCCAGGAGGTGTTGGTCTGATGCTCCATAGCACCACCCAATTCTGCCTGCACGTTGGAGTATTTTTCACCCATAAAAGGATAAGGGACCCAGATAGAGGAGAAAAACTCAATCATCTCCGGAGTTTTTCGAAAATCCACCACTGCCGCAGCCGAATCCTCGTGATAAACCCAATAATGAACCGGCAGGGTGTCGTTGTTTACCACCGCAAAAGAATCAATTCGGGCAAAATCACAGACCGTCAAAGAGATTAAATAAGTCACTATCGGATAATCTTCTTTCCAGTGATATGTCACTGTGGTATCTGGATTGTTGGTAACTGAGAGAAGAGTTCCATTAGCTACCGCATAATTTCCTGCTGGAGCAGTGCAGATAATTTCTGAATAAGCTTTGTCGTTGGGAAAATCAAAACAGGGAAACCAATAACGAGAGCCGTAAGGTTCGGTGAAGGAATAATAAATGGGAGTGCCGTAGGCATTGGCATCAAAATAAAATCCGCCACTCGGGTTTCCATGATAAAAAACTTCCACATTAAAAGAATCCCCGGGATTGTAGGGAACATCCAGGTCCACGGTCAATTTGGTGCTGGTTCTGGAAAAGGTGGTGCTGGAAAAATTGACCTTGCAGGAATCCACCGTCATACCCACAAAGTCTAAGACCAGGCTGGCCAGAAGGGAAATTTCCGACTTGGCGTGAATGGTCACATGCCCCCGGAATCTGTTGGTCAGGTCCGTGGGAACCAACCTGACATCTAAAATATATTTGGTAACGTCATAATCATGGGAGCTGTCGGCCGGCAGGGCTGGGGGAAAGGATTTTCCGAAGTGTAAAGATTTCCCCTCCTCCACCAGATTAGACTCCGGATCGCCTGCCGGGGAACCTGCTTGAGATTTGGGGACATAGGCAAATGCGGTAACAGTCAAGACCAGCAGGCAAATCAAAAAAATTAGACTTATAGCTTTGTTAGAGAATCTTTTTCCACCAGACACACAGGCCTCCTTAAAGTCTAAGTAAGACTCATGCAGGTTTATTGAAAAGCACGCTCATGACCGTTATAAATATAAGCTAATTTATCCTTTTTGTAAAGGGAGAATTTTGGGTGAAATTATGAATTAAAATGCAAGAAAATGCTGATATTTGCTCAAAAAACTTGCTTTTAAAAATCCATGGGGCATCTTTCATCAAGTTATTTTTGAATCGGGTCAATTTCCAGAGCCGAAGATACGTAGAAAATTAAACAAGAGTTTCGACAGAACCTATCATAAATGGTTCGACTCGTTCCCCCGATGAATCGGGGTCAGAGTAAACGAAGCTCACTAAAAGGAGGAGCAATGAGAAGTTCGGTGAAGTGGCTGACGGTAATATTGGGCGTTTCTGCTTTTGGTGCGGCGACCGCCTCGGAGAAGATTTCCTGGAAAAAGATTGACGAGGCCTTAAGCTTAGCCAAAAGCCAGAATAAGAAATTATTAATCGATTTTTATTCCCCCACCTGAGGGGCCTGCATAAAAATGGACAAAGAAACTTACTCGGATGACCGGGTGGTGGTTCTGTCCAAAGATTTCATCTTCGTCAAAGTCAACACCAAAGAAGATACCTTAACTAAAAAGCAATATCAAGTATTCGCCACTCCGACTGCGCTTATGGCCAATGCGGACGGGCAGGAGATAGACCGGGTGGTAGGTTTTCATCCCACCGAACAGTTTTTACCCATCATCAAAGATTACCAGAAAGGGAAAAATACTTTAGGTGATCTGGAGAAGAAAGCCGGCAAAAATCCCAAAGACGTAAAACTTTTGTACACTTTGGGGGACAAATATCAATGGCGAGGCGGTAATGAAAAAGCTGTGGAGATGTTTAACAAAGTGGTAGAGTTAGACCCGGAAAATAAATCCGGCAAAGCGGACTCTTCGGCTTTTAATCTGGCTTACCTGAAATATCGCCAGAAAGATTATCAGAGTGCCATTGCTGATTTTGAAATGTTCAAGACCGAGTATACCAATCCCAATCTGGTGGGTGATGCCCAGATTTACATCGCGGCCTCTTACGAAAAGTCAGATAACAAAGCCGAAGCTCTGAAACAGTACCAGAAATATCTGGAGATGTATCCGGAGGGTGAAAACGCCGATTACGCCAAGGAGCAGATTGAAAAACTGACCCAGAAAGCGGAAAAGGCAGAATAAGTTTAATTAGATTGCAATATAAAAATTCCTGTCGGTGTCTTGTGGTTACACCATAAACTGTCAGGAATTTTTTATAATAAAAATCATTTTATGCCCCGCGTAGGGGTGGTTCATTACGAGTTCGCCACGAGTGGAGCTTGTCTCCACCCGAGAAAATGGGGGAAGCTAAACTTCCGACCCCAGGTGACTGACCTCACCCCAACCCTCTCCTTAAAGGAGAGGGAGAAAATTCCCTCCCCTGTAGGGGAGGAAAAAGGAGGGGTTAGTGTTGGGTAGCTCTGGCTTCTGCCACAGGGAGAAGGCCTCCGAAATTTCCCTTGACAAAAATGCTTAAAACCAATAGTATCTAAAAAATATTTTTATGAAGACCTTCTTAGTCTTAGCCATGCACGGGTCGCCCCCCAATGATTTCCCCAAAAATGAGCTGGCTGAGTATTTCGGTTTAAAGTCCCGCTTAGAAATGGGGGGCGGGATGAAGAACCCGGCTTTGGAAGAAAGGTATAACCAGCTGAATGAGAAAATCTGCTCCTGGCCCCGCACAGCTGAAAATGATCCCTTTTGGGCCGGCTCCCAAAAGTTAACTTTCGATCTGCAAAGAGCTACAGGTTTGGAGGTGCTTTTGGTTTTCAACGACTTCTGTTCTCCAAATTTAGAAGAGGGGATGGAAAAAGGGATCTCATCCGGGGCTGAAAAACTGATTGTCATTACTACCATGATGACTAAAGGAGGGGAGCACTCCGAGGTCGAAATCCCGGCTGCTATTCAAAAAGTTCAAAGCCATCACCCTCAAGTTAAAATTGTTTTTGCCTGGCCTTTTGAACCAAAAGAGGTGGCTTCTTTTTTAGCCCAACAGATCCAACGCTTCCTTTAGTCTGATTAAACCCATTTACCTTTTTATTTTCTTCCTCTTTTTTCAATAGGCACCCAAGAATTTTCCGAGAACGAAAGCTCAGGAGGTTTATTTAGGCATTTGTTAAACGAATCAATTCGACTTAAACTGTTAAAAAATCTTATGCTGAGAATTGATGGAAACTACGGTGAAGGGGGAGGGCAGATTTTGCGAACTGCTCTGGCTTTGTCGCTGGTTCTACAAAAGCCGATTGAAATTTACAATATCAGAAAGGGTCGCAAAAATCCAGGGCTGGCTCCCCAGCATCTAACCAGCGTCAATGCAGCCGCTAAAATCTCCGGCGCACAGGTGGAAGGAAACAAACTAAAATCAGAAGAACTAAAATTTTCTCCCGGTCAAATAAAAGCCGGCCAGTATCTTTTCAATGTAGCCGAAGAAAGAGGTTCAGCCGGTTCGGTGGCTTTGGTTTTGCAGTCTATTTTGCTGCCACTGAGTTTAGCGGCTGGGTCTTCTAAAGTAACACTTTTAGGCGGAACGCATGTCCCTTTTTCCCCACCCTTTACTTATTATCAGGAGATTTTCTTTCCAACTTTGCAAAGATTAGGTTTAAACATTAAAAGTGAGATCAAAAGGTGTGGGTTTTACCCGAAGGGTGGAGGAGAAGTAGTTTGCGAAATTCAGCCGGTGGCTGAGATTAAAAATCTCAATCTTCTGGAAAGAGGAAAACTTTTAAAATTGTCCGGAATTTCAGCTATGGCTAATTTACCACTTTCCATTGCCGACAGACAGAAAAATTCGGCCCTAAAACTTTTACAACAAAAAAATCTAAAAGCAGACATTAAAATTATTCCAGCTTTCTCATTCGGTCAAGGGACATTTTTCTTTCTGAAAGCGGAATTTGAAAACTGTGCCGCTGGCTTTGGCTCCTTGGGTGAGATGGGGAAACGAGCTGAAATTGTGGCAGAAGAAGCGGTAAGTCAACTTTTACAATTTCTCTCCACAGATGCCGTCATAGAAGAACATTCGGCTGACCAGCTGATTCCGTTTTTGGCTTTGGCCAAGCAGAGTTCTGCGTTCACAGTTTCCAAGATTTCAAAACATCTATTGACTAATATTTGGGTGGTTAAACAGTTTTTGGAGATAGAGATTAGTCTGGAAGGGGAAGAGGGACAAGCCGGTAAAGTTATGATAAAACCTGCTGAGTAAATTCCCGCAGAGTTTGGCTAAGGTTCTGACTGGGCTATCTGGCTATCCGTTTGTGATACCTAAAAAAGTAAAAATAAGCCATTGACAAAGATAAAACTATAGTTATACTATTAAATAGTGAAAAAAATCACAAGCTGGAGTATAAAACAGACTGGGATGACCTTGGGGAGCGTATTAATAAGAAACAGTAGGAAAAAACATTGAGGAGGGTTTATGAAAATAGTAAGAATCGCTTTACCCTGTATTTTTTTGATTCTTCTCTCTTTTTTAATCCTGACTGCTCATCCGAATTTTACCGGATATTCAGGGGCACCGGGCTGTAAAGGAACCTGCGCCTCATCCTGTCACGGTTTTGCGGGGGGAACTATCTCAGTCAGCGGTTTTCCCAGCACCTATACTCCAGGACAAATCTATACTCTAAAGGTGAGTCATTCTGCCGGAGGAAGCATTGCCAATTTTAACGCTTCAGTCCGAATTGTAACAGACAGCAGCAATGCCGGAGTTTTATCAGCAGGACAGAGCACCGTTACCTACAATACAACCGGGGAGACCAATGGAATGCATTTTTCCAATGCCGATCAGGATAGTGGCACGTTTTCCTGGACTGCGCCGGATACTTCAGTAGGTGAAGTACGTCTTTATTTAGCCGGACATCAAGGGACTACCCCGGATGATCCCAACACTGAACTGGTATTGAGCGCCACCTCGGGGGTTTGTCTGGCGAAAGCCGGAGATGTCACCGGAGATGGCACCATTCTTTTGCCCGACATTATAGCCATAATAAATTTTCTATTTAGAGCCGGACCAACCCCCACCCCGCTCTGCCGGGGGGACGCCAACGGCAATGGAACTATTTTACTTCCGGATGTAATTTACTTAATCAATTTCCTGTTTAGGGCCGGCCCAGCCCCGGTTAAAACAGGGGTCTGTTGCCTGTAATATCTGATAGAAAGAGCTATTCGCATAGTGTGGAGACCAGCTCCACCCGAAAAATTAACCCCACCTTCACTCTCACCTCTAGGGGATGGATTTTTTGTCCCCTCTCCTGTAGGAGAGGATTAGGGTGAGGTTAGTATTTCATTCTCTGTTGACAAATCATTTGACTAAAACTATACTTTGTGTAATTTTCATATTGAAAAAATTCGAATGAGGAAAAGATGCGAATCTTAAGAGTGGGGATGGCGCAAATCAACTGCACGGTCGGGGACCTTGGGGGAAATGTCAAAAAGATTAAAGAGTATATCAGATTTGCTCAGGAGTCGGAAGTCGACATTATAGCTTTCCCTGAATTGGCCGTCACTGGCTATCCTCCCGAAGATTTACTTTTAAAACCCAAATTCATCGAAGATAATCTGGAAGCTCTGCAGGAGATTGTGCAGGAATCCCATAACATCTGCAGTATAGTCGGCTTTGTGGATAAAAAAGGTGATATCTACAACGGCGCCGCCATAATTTCCAACCAGAAACTTTTCGGAGTATTTCACAAAAAACAGCTTCCCAACTACGGGGTATTCGACGAGTACCGCTATTTCCATCCGGGAGAAGATCTGGCGGTCTATTTAATCAACGGTGCCGTGGTAGGAATCAACATCTGCGAAGATATCTGGTATCCGGACGGTCCGGCCCATATCCAAGCAAAAAAAGGGGGAGCGGAGGTTATTCTCAACATCAACGCCTCACCTTACCATATCGCCAAATGGAAAACCCGGGAGAAGATGCTATCCACCAGGGCTTTTGATAATGGTATCTATGTGGTGTATGTCAACTTAATCGGCGGTCAGGATGAGCTGGTGTTTGACGGGGACAGCATGATTTTCGACCCGGAAGGGGCATTGGTTGCCCGAGGCAAACAGTTTGAAGAGGATTTTATAATCTATGATCTGGAATTAGCCAAGCCCTTAAGTGCCAAACTGCATTATCCCCGAGGAAGAGAAGAAAATCCGGAAGAAACCGAGGATAAAAATCACTTACAGCAGATTAAGATCTCCGAGAGTTCCTCTGATAAAAAGAAAAAATCCATACCCAAAAGAGAGATAACGACTCCTCATTCCACAGGTGAAATCTACAACGCTCTGGTCTTGGGAACTTCCGATTATCTGCGGAAAAACGGCTTTGCCAAAGCGGTTATCGGGCTTTCCGGCGGAATCGATTCAGCTCTGGTTTCCACCATTGCAGCGGATGCTATTGGTAAAGAGAATGTGATAGGTGTCTTCATGCCGTCAGTTTATACTGCGGAGCGGAGTGAAAAAGATGCTATGAAATTAGCTTCCAATTTGGGAATAAAGGTTTTGACTATCCCTATTCAGACCGTTTTTCAGGCCTATCTTTCCACCCTGCAGAAGGAGTTTAAAGGCAAGCCGGCAGATGTCACCGAAGAAAATCTGCAGGCCCGGATCAGGGGGAATATTCTTATGGCTCTTTCCAACAAATTCGGCTGGATAGTTCTTGCCACCGGCAACAAATCCGAGCTGGCCTGCGGCTATGCCACTTTATATGGAGATATGGCCGGAGGTTTTGCGGTAATCAAAGATATTTTCAAAACTTTGGTGTATGAATTAGCCAAATATAAAAATTCCACAGCCGGCAAAGAAATAATTCCTAAGTCCATTATAGAAAGGGAGCCGACCGCAGAATTGAGAGAAAAACAAAAAGATACAGACAGCCTTCCTCCCTATGATATTTTAGACCCGATTCTCAAGGCCTATGTGGAAGAGGATAAATCTTTTCAGGATATAATAGCGGCCGGATATGATGAAAAAATGGTTAAAAGGGTAATTTCCTTAGTTGACAAAAGCGAATATAAACGCCGCCAGGCACCTTTGGGGATAAAAGTTACCCAGAGGGCCTTCGGGAAGGACCGCCGGCTACCCATTACCAATCGCTACACCGGATTTTAAATTTGAAAAAATTTAAAATTATTAAATCTTTCTAAGATTTCACTTGAAAAAAAATCAAAAAAAATGTATATTTAGGCAACTAAAATGCTATTAAACTTTCACCTTCACGGGTAGCGGTCGGATTTATCCGACTATAGATTTCATGTGCGATGAACCCCTCAGGTTCTTCGGGACAAGTCGCACCGCTACAAAAAAAAGAGGGAGGATGAACGAGAAAAATTTTAACCGGTTTTATAGGATTTTTATTTTTGCTGACGGTCACTTTGATTTTGGCGGACCAGAACAAAGATAAAAAGGAACAGGAGGGTATGCTGATGGAAATGCCCAAACCCGGGCCGGAGTTAAAAAGATTGGATTTTTTTGTGGGAAACTGGACGGCGGATGTGACTATGTATCCCAACGAATTTATGCCCGGAGGGAAAAGCAAGGGGAAAGAAAGTATGAAATGGGAACTGGACGGAATGTTTATCTCCATGGATTATCAGGACCAGCCCGGAGAAGAAAAGAAGATGCCGGCTTACAAGGGAAAAGGTTTTATGACTTATGATATGCAAAAGAAGACCTATCGCTCCTGGTGGATGGATAACTGGGGCTCGGCTTCCGAATCCGTGGGAGGCTGGCCAGATGACAAGACCCTGGTCTTAAGCCACCAAGGAGAATTCATGGGGAAGAAATTCCATGAAAAATTTGTGTACCAGATTTTGGACCAAAATAAGTTTCATTTCCAGATTGAGCACTCTCCGGACGGGAAAGAGTTTAAAAAAGTGATGGAAGCCACTTATACCAGGGAAAAATAAGCTGTGTAAGGATAGTTTCAAAAAGGAGTTTTTATTTTAAAACCTGTTGTCAAAAACATACTTATCACTTACAAGTTCTCAATTTTGGCATTGATTTTGCTCATTTTCGTATCTGTGGCTTACCTAGTCAAAATCCAGGCAGGAGAAGAACCTTCTAAGAGTCAAGCCCAGCAGGGTGGATTTCCCAACCTAGTAGGTGGTTTAAAAGCAACTTAAGAGAAAAAATCATGCCCCCAAAAAACGGATAATGATTCAGAGATATTTATACCAAGCCAAGCCGGAAAAAGTTTTCAAAGCTTTGACTGATGCCAAAGAGCTGACCAAATGGTTTTTAAAAGAGGCTCAGGTGCAGCTCAAGAAGGGGGGAAAGATGAGGTTTGTCTGGAGCCCCAAGGATAAGCACGAAAATAAGATTCTGGACTTAGTTCCCAATAAACGCTTAAGAATGACCTGGCCCACCATGGGCTGGGGAGGCACTCCTAAGACCGATACTTATGTCACCTTCAGTCTGACTCCTAAGGGAAAATCTACTCTTTTGCAGATAGAGCACACTGGTTTCGGACCCGGTGAGGAATGGGTAATGTATTATGCCGGTACCTATTCGGGCTGGACTTATTATCTATTGAATTTGAAATCCTGGCTGGAGCACGGAATTGATTTGAGAGACAAAATATCTGAAACTGTCATAACTGAAAACGATTCTGAAAAATCTAGGAAAGGGAAAAGATAGTTTTTAAGATATCTTAAAAATTTACATGCGAAGATTTGGTTTACATCTGCTCCTCGGTTTCTTCCTGCTGATTTTTACAGCGGTTCAGCTTCAGGCCGGAAGACCCTTTGAGACGGAAGTTTCTGAAATTCATAATAATCAGAGGATTAAGTTCGATTTGGGGATAGATTATTCCCACATTGCTTCCCGGCAGGATTTGCTGGCTTTACCCTGGATAGGGATAAATTTTTCCACCGGTCAAATAGTGGAAATCCAGGCCTATTACGATTTTTTCTACCGCTTCACCAAGAGAGCTACCACAGTTTACGGCTCCGGGGATTTATCTTTGTGGACCAAATTAAGATTCGTGGAAGAAAAAGGGAGTCGTCCAGCCGTCGGGTTACGCTTCGGTGTCAAACTTCCCAATGCCAAAGATGAGGTGGGATTGGGAACCGACCAGACCAATTTCTACGCCGCTGGCTTAATCGGGAAAACCTGGAGAAAACTGGAGAATCATCTGAACTTAGGAATCGCCATCTACGACAGCCCCTTCCGGGTCAGGGAGCAAAAGGATTTGTTTACCTTAGCGTATTCTTCCATTTACAATTTTTCCCCTACCCTGCAGTTCGTTTTTGATTTCTACACCCAGCAAGGGGCCGACCTTCGCTTTAATCTGAATAAACTTACTCTGGGAAGCAGAATCGCGCATAAAAAATGGGTCTGGGAATTGGCTTTGAAAAAGGGAATCAACTCCATCAACAAAGGATATCAGGGGGAACAATCCTTAGACTGGGGCTTAGTTTTATCCGCCAGCCGTTATTTTGATTTGAAGTAGAGTTTATCACAACACACATCTTTGTAGGCGGGGATCTTTTCCCCGCTTTTTTTGTTTTGTCGGGAAGAGCTCGCGACCTACGAAATTGCAAGATTTGGCGATTCTGTAGCGGTGCGATTCATCGCACCTTAGCTGATATTTGGTTAAATCAAAGTAACCTTTTCAGGTCGGATAAATCCGACCGCTACATTATGTAACTATATTTGTCATAAAAAATGAAGATTAACAAACAGGGGGGGGTAATATCCGTAAAAAGAGTAGTTAGCTGTTCTATAAAAATGCAATAAATGGGATAACATCAAGGATAGTCAATAATACTCAACAATAGTATTATTATTGACTATAGTTGAGTATTGAGGAGGTGAGGGACTAAATAGTTTAACTTCTAAATTTAAGGAAAATTAGTTAGTAGTCAAGCATATTACTATTGTTGACCATTAAATTCAAAGCGTTGAATTAGAAATTAACCTTAAAGGAGGGATTCAATGAAGAGTTTCAAGGTATTGCTTTTAGCCGCCATTTTTTTGTGTAGTATGGTATTAATCGCAGCTGCCTGCGAAAAATCCTCTCAGACTTCCACCGCCCAAGCCCAATGTGACCACCAAGTTTGCAGCAAAAAAACGGCCTTGAGCAGTTCAGATAAAGAGCATAATTGTTGTGCCTCTAAAGTAAAGTCCGCTTCCTCGCATTGTGAGGGAGTTAAAGAGAGTAACTTAAATTTGAAAGCCGGAACCTGTGAAGGGAAGTTTGATGGCTCACAGACCTCAGCCCAGAATTTGTCAACCAAAGCGGATAAATGCTGTCTTAAATCCAGCTTAGCCAATGTGGAAACCTTAGAGCCGGCCCAAAAAGCTACTTCCAACAAAGAAGAAGCCGTTACCCAGAAGGCGGTCTTAAATGTTTCCGGGATGACCTGCGGCGGTTGCGCTTCGGAAGTGAAGTCGGCTTTGACCAAAGTGAATGGGGTTAAAGAGTGTAAAGTGAGCTGGAAAGAAGGGAAAGCGGAGGTGGGATTCACAGGTGATCCAGCTAAAGCCAATGAGTTAGTAAAAGCAGTAAACAAGACCGGTTTCAAAGCCAGTTTAGCCAGTGTGGAAAGTATCACAGCGATGGAAGATGATGAGGACGATGCCTATGACGCCGAAGATGCTGATGATTCTGATGATGGCGAAGATGCAGATGCCAAGCAGATGGTGGTCAAAGAGAAAGAGACTTTCAAAGCTACCAGTTACGTGTGTGAAGATTGTGGTTACAGACAAGCCAAAGGTGGAAAATGTCCCAGCGGTAACTGCAAGTTAACCAAAGTTACCGAGAAACACACTTTTGTGTGTGAAGAATGTGATTATGCCCAAGCCAAAGCCGGTGTCTGTCCGAGTCATAAAACTTCTTTGGTCGAATACTCAGTCAAATATGAATGTCCGGCCTGCCACATGGTTTACGAGACTGCGGGAGTCTGCTCCATGTGCAAAAAGCAGTTGCAGATGGTAACCGACGAACCGATTGCGACTGGTAAAAAGATGATGAGCAAAGAGAAAGCCACTTATTAATTTTTTCCGAGACAATTAATGCAGTAATTCTGAAGGGTGTCGTTTGATAAAAAAAACGACACCCCTTTAGTTTGTAGCGGTGAGATTTATCGCACATCGTTAATCTAAACCCACTGGCTTCCACCATTGGGAAATTTAAATGCTGTGAATCGCGTTTAACTAACCCCTCCCTACCCCTCTCGATTACACTCGAGGGAAACCTCCCCTAAAAGGAGAGGGAACTCAAAAATGATTTGATTTTCCACCTTTTAAACTATATTTTAAGTCAAAAACATAAATCTCAACCTTGGGGGAAAAATGGAATTTGAGATAAAGAGAATCAACACCTGGTCAGCGGTCAAAATTTCTTTCGTGGTATATGGAGTCCTGGGGTTAGTCTTAGGGTTATTCTACGGTATGTTTATCTTCAGTTTGGGAGGGCTTCTGGGCGGGCTGGCCAATCAAGAGCTGGCTCCCTTTACGGGAATGTTTTCCAGCTTGGCTGGAGGGATTTTCTTCACTATTATAATTGGATTCTTTATTGCTTTCATAAGCGCGGTAGTTTATGGAGTAATTATTACCGCCATTGTGGTCTGGCTATACAACCTATTTTCCAAGTGGACTGGAGGGATTAAAGTCAACTTGGAGAAGACCGTAACTATGGTCCCGGCCAGTTCCTCCTCAGAGTTAGGAGGTGCACCGGTTTAATGTCTGAAATAAGAGTCAGAATCGCCCCCAGTCCTTCCGGTTACCTCCATGTAGGAACGGCACGGACCGCAGTTTACAACTGGCTTTTTGCCCAAAAGCATAAAGGGAAATTTGTTCTAAGAATCGAAGATACCGATGAAGCCCGCTCTTCCAATGAGATGGTCAAGGGAATCATTGATTCTCTGTTGTGGCTCGGCTTAAAATGGGACGAAGGACCCTTTTACCAATCCCAAAGAATGCCCTTGTATCAAAAATCCGCCCAGACGCTATTGGAGAATAAAAAGGCCTACTTCTGTTATTGCACACCGGAAGAATTGCAAACCAAAAGAGAAGAAGCCCAGAAGAAAAAAATCGCTTGGAAGTACGACCGAAAATGTTATTTTCTCTCCCAAGATGATAAGCAAAATTTAGAGTCAAAAAAAGTTCCCAAAGCCATCAGATTGTTGGTCCCGGAAGGGAAGACATCTTTCCATGACCTTGTCTATCGGGATTTGGAAAAAGAAAATCGGAATATTGAAGACTTAATTCTGCTCCGCTCAGATGGGCGTCCTACTTATAATTTAGCTTGCGTGGTGGATGATTTGGAGATGAAAATTTCTCACGTCATCCGGGGGAACGACCATCTACCTAATACATTCAAACAGATTTTGATTTATCAAGCTTTGGGTGAAAAACCGCCGGCCTTTGCTCATTTACCTTTAATTTTAGGTATGGATAGGGCCAAAATTTCCAAAAGATTTGACGCGGTTTCAGTCACCGATTACAGGGACCAGGGATTTTTGCCGGAAGCGGTGATAAATTTTTTATCCCTTCTGGGCTGGTCCCCCAAAGATAATCAGGAGGTTTTATCTGTAGCTGAACTAATCGAAAAATTCTCTCTGGAAAATGTGCATCAGGCTAATCCGGTCTTCGATATCCAGAAATTGGAATGGATGAATGGGGAGTATATCAAAGCCCAGCCGGATGAAAAACTTCTGGGGCTGGTGAAAAAATTCTGGATAGAAGCCAGCCTGGTTACAGACGAAGATTTCTCCAAAAAGAAGGCATGGTTGTTGAAAATAGTGGGAATTCTGAAAGAACGATGCAAAAAGCTGACTGATTTTGTGGATTTGGGGAAATTCTTTTTCACTTCTGAGTTTGAGTATGAAGAAAAAGCTCTGGGAAAGCAGTTTAAAAATTCGGAAGTTGTCGCAAGATTGACCAAATTAAAAGAGAAATTCCAAGGACTTGATGGTTTTGATAAGGCCAAGTCAGAAGAATTGGTGAGAAATTTGGCTACTGACCTGAATGTGAAGCCGGCCGAGTTGATTCATCCTCTGCGTCTGGCGATTACGGGTATGTCTTTCGGTCCATCTTTGTTTGAGATTGTGGAGCTTTTGGGGAAGGAAGAGGTTGTCAAAAGATTGGAAAAAGCCGTAAATTTTATACACAATAAACTGGGAACGTAATTCCTGAACCGGTATTTTCTTGACAAGGTCTTAAATTTTTCTATTTTGATTTTTGATTTTCTGGGGGATCGTCTAACGGCAGGACGAATGGCTCTGGACCATTTAATCGGGGTTCGAATCCCTGTCCCCCAGTTAATACCCCCGGTTCGAGAAACCTGAAATCGGTACGTCTGCATTTTTGAAATTTTACCTGACAGATAAAAAGTCGTTCGTAGTTATATTTAAGTTGCATTTTCTATCACCTTTTATTAATTTCTGTATTCAATTTGATAAAACTAGATATGAGAAAAGCCTGGTTTAAAAAATATGGATGGGTTTATTATCCTATTAGCTGGCAAGGTTGGGCCCTAACCATCTTAACTTTGCTTTTTTGTGGACAAGTATTTGTTGCCGTTGACAGTCGTTCTCACTCTGTAAGTGATACACTATATGGAGTGTTCCCTTTTGTAGTGTCAGCCCTGGTGATTTTAGGGTGGATTGCCTCTAATACAGCTGATAAAAGCAATAAATTGCAGTAAAGACAAATTCCAGATTTTAGAGGACTACGGACTTTTTCCAAAATGAACTGATAGTTTTTCCTTCAAGAAAAATTCCTATTTAGATATCTTTGAGTTGCATTACACCTTAAAACTTTTGTAAAGTTGGCTATCCATGATTTGTAAAATTCTTTCTAATTGCAAAATCTCGGAAAAAAACTAAGATGGGATCTGAGAGTAGAGAAAAATATCGCAAAATGTGCCCACTAACTCAAGAATCTACCTAACGCACAATTCTGGTGCAGAAATCAGAGTTCTAAAGTTGTCCGCTATTCCCAGTTTATCCCGAGCGAGCGTAGCGAGTCGAGGGATTTATCTCGGAGCACACTGATGGAGTTTTCCTCGATTCAAGAACTCGGAACAAGCGAATCCCTGTCCCCCAGAGTTATTATCTTGACATATCTTCTACTTTATCTAATATTTAACTCCCGAGTATTTAGATAGCAACTTGAAACATTTCAACCTAATTTAGAGGAGGTTCGCCATGAGAAACAAAGTTGTGTTAGCAGTGGTATTTTTATTATGGATGGGACTTGCTTGGGCAGATACTCCCCAGCTGATTAATTTTCAGGGTCGACTGACTGATTCTTTGGGAAACCCTGTGAGTAATGGTGCCTATAGTTTACGCTTCAGAATCTACGATGATTCTTTGGCTGGTAATATTTTGTGGGAAGAGACCGACCCGGTTCAGGTAAAATCTGGACTTTTTACGGTGCTTCTGGGTTCAACTAATTCAATTCCGGATAGCGCTTTTTATTCTGCTAATCGCTGGTTAGGAATAAAAATCGGTACAAACCCTGAAATTACACCCAGA
>Ga0154874_146_pt1 | contig 66725 bp, 53 predicted proteins | sample Rifle2008BG19ft_FD_105846 | JGI IMG/M metagenome (GOLD analysis project Ga0154874, IMG submission 105846) | candidate division Zixibacteria bacterium RBG_19FT_COMBO_42_43
ACTTCCTCTCCACCATCTTTGGCACAAACTTCGAAATATCCCCCCCAAATCTGGCAATATCCTTAATCAAAGTCGAAGACAAAAAAGTATAGCGAGCCGACGGCATCAAAAAAACCGTCTCCGCATTCGCATACAGCTTGCGGTTCATCAGAGCCATCTGAAACTCATACTCAAAATCCGACACCGCCCGCAAACCCCGGATAATCGCCACCGCTTTCAATTTCTTGGACAGATCCGCCAGCAATCCCGTGAAAGAAATCACTTTGATATTCTTTTTATTTTTCACACACCCCTTCACCATCTCCACTCTTTCCGCGTTTGAAAAAAGAGGCTCCTTTTCCAGATTATCCGCAATCGCCACATACAGCTGGTCAAACAGAACCGTAGCTCTCTCAATCAAATCCAGATGTCCATTAGTGATTGGATCAAAAGTCCCGGGATAAATCGCAGTCCTCATCTTTTCTCCTGTCTTTCCGCCGAAGGCGGATCCGCCTCTGGCGGAAATATATAAAAAGAAACCAGATTGTCACCAAATTTTCTTTGCTTGATTAAGCACAATATGCTGGTCTCTGGGATTTCTTTTTTATGATGACGCAAAACCACAATCCCTTCCGGCTTTAAAATCTGATACTGCTCAATTTTATCTAAAATTTTCTGAGCCCAATTTTTCAGAAAAGGAGGGTCAACAAAAATCAAGTCGAACTGTAGCTTTTTCTCATACAGAATATCCAAAAATTTAGACACATTCGCCAGAATCACCTCTACCTTATCCCCCAAGTTGAGCATATTAATATTTTCTTTCAAAAGTTTCTGATTTTTAAAAGAGCTTTCCACAAAAATTACTTTTTTAGCCCCTCGGGAAACCGCCTCAATCCCCAGAGAGCCGGACCCGGCAAACAGGTCCAAGACCCCTTTGTCAACAATGTCATTTTTCAGAATATCAAAAATCGCCTGCTTGACTTTATCTAAGGGAGGACGGATTTTTAATTTCCCTACCGATTTTAATTTTCTTCCTTTCAAATCACCGGAAATGATTCTCATTTGCTTGTCGAAATTGATTTATGTGAAGATAATTTAATACAAAAATTAGAAGTGCGGAACTTAATTTACGCTAATATAATTTTTAATCTTCCCAAAAATCTTATTCCCGATGCCATGAACCTGTTTGACTTCCTCGATTGTTTTAAATCCCCCTTTTTGATTCCTATATTCGATAATCCTTTTAGCTAAGACCGGACCAATCGAGGGCAGGTTTTCCAGTTCCTCTTGCGTGGCTGAATTGAGATTCACCTGCCGAATTTTTTCTTCTGAAAGCTGTGGCGGAGATGTTTCCTTTGGAATAACGGTGGAAGTGTCGGCAACCGAATTTAAGTCCTGCTGACTTAAATTAGATTCAACCACCTTTGCTTTAGGTTTCAAAAGTAATTCCGGGGCAAAATCAGAATGATATTTCTTGTATAAAGTAATCCCGCTCCCTAGAAGCAAAACTACAGTCAAAAAAATGAGAGCTTTTCTTTCCTGAGGTGTAAAATTAATCATATAAAATTGAAATTAATAATTTTCCCACCGTTTCCAGACTCTGTTCAGAGCATTTATCCGGCGTATCCTGCAAAGTATGCCAATAAGGATAATCAAAATCAATAATATCAACAGTTGGAATTCCAGCCAAGATCAACGGCATATGGTCATCCCAGACTGAATGACGGACTTGGTCATGAAAACTGTTTAGCTCTAGCTTCTTGGCTTTGCTCCAGATCAAATCTACAATCTCCGGAGCATAAGTGTAAGAATACTGTTCTTTATAAATATTCAAATCTTTATCCCCCACCATATCCAACAGGATTCCGAATTTAGGTCCGGCAATGGGTAAATTTTTGGCAAAAAAACTGGAGCCCAGGCAGAAGTTTTTCAAATCCCTTTGCCTGCCATAATCCTCCCCATCAAAGAAAACTATATCCACACCAAATTTTGGTTTTTTTTGTGATAAAATATGAGCCAATTCCAGCAAAACTGCAACCCCTGAAGCACCGTCATTGGCACCCAATATAGGTTGAGTTATATTTTCAACCTGGGGGTCTTGGTCAGCCCAGGGTCTGGTATCCCAATGAGCGCAGAGCAGAATTCTCTCCTTTTCTTCCGGATAAAAAGTCGCCACAATATTGGTCAAAATGAGCTCTTTCTTCAAAGCGGAATCGAAATGAATAAACTCTTGGGTAGAAACCAGATTTGTCAATTTGTTTAAACTGTCAAATAGATATTGTTTTGTTTTTTGGTGAGCTTCGGAACCGGGATTGCGGGGACCGAAATCACACTGGTTTTGCAGGTAGCCAAAAGCTCTTTGAGCATCAAATTGGGGAACTGTCTTGGAACAGTTAAAAGAAAAAAACAAAGATAGAGCCAGGGCGGCTCTAAACAGAAGTAAATGGCTAACGCCATGCTGTAAGCAAAAGAATTTGGGCATTAAAATCTCAGCTCTATCCAGAAAGAGAGCTCCCGGGTATGCTGTTTGGTGCCGTCTTTTTTGTTATGTTGCTCTGCCCAGCGGGCCTGCAGACCTCCGTTAATCTGAGAAGAGAAGTTATAGCTGGCTCGCGGAGCGATGGACAGTTCAGTGGTATTTTGGGTGATATTAAATTCTTTCCCCTGGACCGAAGTCTTGGTCAAACCTGACCGGTAGGAAATATCCAATCCCAAAGACAGATTACTCTCAAACTTAAGCCCTTTTAGGAAGAAAAATTTTATCCCTTGAGGAGCTTTGAAGGCATAACTGGAGGAGACCGTGACACCTAAGTTGTCGTTTTTGGTTACGGCTTGATTTCCTCCGGCTGCTCTTAAATCAGAGCCGGTTCTGGTGGTCTTGTCGACTCTGAGGTTGCTGGTTACCCCGTTTTTCCATTTAAGGTTTAAACCCACTAAAGGAGAAAAGCTGGTCCCTTCTCCCCGGCTGTTGAGCTCCTTGGTTCGCAGGTTTCCCCCTTCATCGATTTTATGAGCATAGCTGAGCTGAAAAGCGGCAGAACCGAGCCATTTTTTGATATATTTGAACTTCTCTAGACCGGACCAGCTGAAAGTCAGATCCGGATAGCTCTTGCTGCGGCTGAAGGTCGGTTCTGAAGGCGATTGGGTTCGGCCATACCTGTAGCTGTAGCCGAAACGCAGATCCATACCTTTGCCGATTGTGGCACCACTGCTGAAGCTGTAAGAATTGCCGAAATTTCCACCATCACTGCTAGCCAACTGGGGATCTGATATCACTTTGACACCCGGGTCATCTGAAAAACCGAACTGATATGCCAAACTGGGCCTCCCCAAAAGACCGGCTTTGCGGAAACTTTTATCCTTGGACCAGGAAAAAGAGATGGGGTTCACTTTGCCGGGGAGCCCGAAGATGAATCCGAAGAATTGCTTGACCATGCCTGGTGAACCTTTGGTTTGTGGTTTGGTCTCCACTTTGGGGGTTTCTGGAGTTTTGCTAGGAGGTTTGGCAGTCGGGGTTTGAGGTGGTTTCCCCTTGGGCAAAAGCCCGGAGAGAAGTTTTTTCCAGTGAAAAGTCCCGCTTAACCCCGTGTAGCTTCCATTGTTTACTACTCTGGCACCGGCTTGGTTCTGTTTGGGGTCTGAATTTTCGGTGTAGTCGGCTCGGTAAGTGAAGGTCTGGTCCAAAAATTCAAACCATTTGGGGTTTAGACTGCTTGTGAAAGTTTGTTTCCGATTTAGCTCAACCCCCAATTTAGCTTTTTTGGGATTTAAGGAAAAGATTATAGCTTTAGCATCTCTTAAATCTCGGGCAGTGTTGAAGCTGTAATTTAAGCTCATACTCTTTAAGGGATTCATACTGGCGGTGATGTTACCGTTAAAATTGCGATTATAAACGTTGGTTACCACATTTGAGCTATTGATCTGGTAACTGCGGTTGCCGCTTAAACTCCCTCCGAATTTTAAATCTTTGGGCAATAGAGAAAACTTGGTGCTATTTATCTTGTCTGGAAGAAAAGAGAGCCACTTAAGCAAACTCCAGGAATGCTCCGTGCGGGGGGATAAATCGTACCCTAAATTTAAACCATAAGAGCTGGTCTTGAAACTTGGTAGGGCTGGATTTCGGCCTTGGACCTGGGAGTAGGAATAAGCGGTGGAAATCCTTCTAGCAGTCAAATTCAAAAGCCAGTTGTTGGTGTTTTTGGTAAAAGATGGTGAAAAGGAAAAAGATTGAGTGGTTTGTTCGGATCTCTCTTCGGCTCTCAATTCCTTGGGTAAAACGATATCTGAGCCAACTCTTAGGCGGGGTAATTTTTCGGACTTCTGCCAAGCGTAAGACATGGGCAGATTCAAACCCAGGCCCGGAGGCAGGAATTTAGAAAGAGAGAAATTGCTGATTTGAAAAGAAGAGTAGGTCTCATTGACCCCGGAGCCGGCCTTGGCCCCCAGATTGTGAAATTCGCTGTCCACTTTGCGAAAAGTCCCGCTTATGCTGACAAAATCAGAGAAAGCAGCAGTCAGGTTAACACTTTGAGCCCAGCCCGGAGTTCTTCTGACATCAGTGGAGGTCAATTCATCAATCCAGACTTCACCTGTCACCGGTTGTGAATCTTCGTTGGTGACTCCCACTACAAACCATTTGATAACAGATAAGCTGGGATTCCCTTTAATCGTATAATTAGCGTCCGTGGTCTCTCTGGCAGCGGTAGGGTCTTGAGCCAGCCGCTCCAAAAGATAGTTTTTCAGACCGGTCATCTTGGCAAAGTCCATGACCACTTCGTTGCGCGCATCCCAGCCCGGGTAAACTGTGGTTCGGTATTCATAATAGTTAGTGGAATCCGGACCGATTCGTAAGAAGAAGCTGACTTTATCCGTTGAAATGGGACCATGCACGAACATTTTAAGCTTGTTATACAGGGTATAATCTTCGGCCCCGAAGAAATTGCGATAAGCTGAACCGGTGTGTCCCGGTCTTAAGTCTTCATAGACTAAAACCAAAGATTGCTCCTTCTCCCGCACGTTGGTGTTGCGGTTCAAATTGCCGGCTACTCCCGGTGGGAGATCGTTAGCGTAATCTGAGTTTTCTTGGGTATTTTTTACTGCAATATCAAATTTTTCACCGTACTGGACAACATCATTGGTATCTTTGACTGTCACGGGTAAATTCTGCCAGCGGTTGGTCACTAATTGAATTGAGGCGATCTGCACCGTAGTCGGAATATTTGTGTCGGTCAGCCAGATTCTGGCAAAATGAATCAGGTCCCACTGGGGAGTCCCTACTTCCCGGTAAAAGGCGGAATTCTGGGTCAGAGTAGAATCTCTTAAGGGGATGCGGTATAATCTCCAGCCATTGTATCTGGTGCTGTCGACCTCGAACAAACTACTGCTCAAGTCAATTGAAAATTCAAAATAGTTTTGCAGTAAATCCAGCCAATTATTGGAGTTGATATCCTCGGTATCCGGTCTTCGGCCCCGGTCCGGGTCGTTGCGATTGTTTTCAGTTCCGTTTATTTTGGAGTAATCGTCACGATTTGAATAATCCCAATTATCATGACTGGAATCTATGACACCAGGATAGTCAGGTTCCAGACTATCAGCCACTCCGTCTAACCCAGTATCTTCATCGTCATCCAGGAGATTATCCCGGATACCGTTGCGGAGTATATCTTCTGTATCTAAAGTGTCATCTCCGTCAAGGTCCTCACTGACCCGGCCAAGGTTAACTTTTAAAATTCCTGTATTACCTTTTACCCAGATTTCCAAGTACTTGGTCTTGACCTGATTCTGGCTCCCCCCATAGATAGCTCGCATGATTCCCCCCCAGGAGCTGTCCGGAATGGCTAAGGATGGATTCGGGGTGAGCTGTAAATTTAAGACATTGACTTTGTTTTCGGTATTTAAGGTCTGTTTGTTGGGCCAGATATCTTTGACAAACACCTGGTTCCAGGGATTATACCAGATTAAACGACCCCGCTGGCTTAAAGATTTTCCCTCCGGTGGGCTGGAAAGGGTCCAGGTGCTTCTTCTTATTCCTAAATCAGTATAATCCTGAACCGCCTCAAAATCATCGATGTACACCTTGTTGCGGATATTGGGATTGGGCAAGGACTGGGCTATTTCTCCTGAAAGCTGAAATTTGGAGGGGTTGGTGGCTTGGACAAAAGGGAGAGCGTCGGTTAATTTGGTCATAAAGGACGGGCTCAAGTCCAAGCCGAAATTGGTATCCCACACAAAATTGCGGCTGGATTCCTGCCCCACCCGGGGCCGGGTCTCGGAGCTTTTTTCGGTGCTGTATAAGGCGTTGAAATTCAACCGGAAGTGACTGCTGAAAACCTGTCCTCCCTGAATCCCGAACAGGGTTTTCTTTTCCGGCAGAAAGATGGGGGCGTATTCGTAATCTATGTTGACTTCCGCGTTGGGGTCCAAAATTTCCTGATTTAAAAATACCACTTGTCCGACCTCATAGAGTATGTTGTAATCTATCCCCCGGGTCAAAACCCTGCCGTTCAAAGTTACTCTTTCTGAACCCTCCAGAATCGGGCTATGCCCTAAATAATATTCGGTCTGGCGGGTGGCGCCTTCAAAATAGATGTAATATTGGCTGGCTGCGTTTTTAACATCAAGCAGATTGGTTCTGTAAAGTGTATCTAATTTTATCGCTAAAGTATCCTCCATAATCCCGTTATAGCTGGTATCCGCATAGCTGGTGTCTGCCGCAAAGGGCTGCAACTGTGGAAAACGGAGATATCCCTGAAACAAGTCAATCTGGCTCAAATCCACTAAATTATCAGGATTCGGTTGTCCGGACAAATCGAACCGGTCCAAACCCAAAATTCTTATGTAGGGGATTGGGATTGTACCCTGACTGTTTTTATCTACCTGCAGATTTTCCGCGTCCGGTTTCCCCTTATAGATGTCTAACTTAAACCCGTCTTTGTCAATATTGGTGGCTCCCAAATAATAGACATTTTTCCATTCATAATCCCAGGTTGTATAATTAGGTTGGGGGTTATTGTCCTTGATTAATTTTAAGAGATTGGTAACATCATTACCCGAGATGATCGTGTCATAGTCAAGTTTACCCATATAATAAACTGACTTATTTGGACGGGTAATTTCCAGATAAACCGCCAAAACATCCTCCGGATTTAATCCTTGAGCTAACTTTATCCAGAACTGCTTTTTCTCCACAAAATATTTGTCCGAATCTAAGCGCCTGAACTTGCTAACTTCTATTTCGTTTCTTTTGAAGTCCGCTGACGACGTGTCGGGCAAGCTATCTGGATTAACTACAGCCAGGCACATGAGATTGGAGCTGCTATCCGGCACTGAACTGCTGCGCACAAAGACATCTATCTTGGAAATGGAGTCACCAGCAGAAAAACCATCTACTCTTATGAAGCGGCTGTTGTTTTTATTAGCATCAGTTCGGTCTACCCCATTACTGTCTACCGGAATCGGTCTTCCCAGAAAGAAGAAGGTATTAGGCCAGTATTCGTAATCCCGTCGGATAATCGGCTCTCTTTTGGCGCCGGCTAAGAACCGGTCTTTTTGAGTAGCCCCTTTTTGCTGGCTGGTGATTACAGTCAAATCCATTCCCCCCACTTTGGCTTTGGCTTTGATGCCGAAGAGTCCCTGAATGTTCTGGCTGTATCCCACAAAATTAGCTCCCCCGATGGATAAATTGGTATTCCCCAAATCGACCGCCTGAATGATTTCATCCTCTTCCCCGGCGTATCTGATTATGATTCTATTTTCTAAGTCAGTCTGCCTCTGGCTGTCCTCGTCCACCTTGACCGAAATTTTACTCCCCACCTTGCCATTGATAGTAAAAGCGGACTTCTGCTCCATGGTCAGGGAAGGAAACTTGGATTGCCTATTGGTGGCGGTGGATTTCAAACCGTCTATCCACTGGCTGCGGCCGGCAAAGCTGATGCGGCGGTAACCGGTGACCTGTAAGCTGGGCCCACCTTCACCGATGATGCTGGAAATAAGTTTGGGAAACTTAAAGGGGATTTCATACTGCAGAAGACTCCCGGCCCCTTTGGCATCCTGGGTCTTGGCCAGGGATTGAGTAGATTTTTCTCTCCAAGTTTTTTCCAAAAGGGCTTCGCTGGAATATTTTAAGTATCGCCCTAAATCGAAAGTTACCGGCTCCAAAAGCTGGGTCTCCCCCACTTTGTGATTGATGTAAACTGCGCAATGGTCGTCGGAACAGTAAACTTTGCGGGAGATTTTGGCCGGGGGTTTTAATAAGGGTAAAGATTCAAATACAATTGATAATCCCGGAGTTGGCGTGGTCAGATGATTGGTGAACCCGTTATTGCAGGGATTCTTCAAACTAAGCTGTATCCCTTGAGCCGGGGCAAACTTAGGCACCAGGAAAATAATAACCGCCCCAAGAATAAAGATACCCCACCTGCTGGCGGTTTTTTGACTTGACTCCACTGACATCAAATTTACTCCGTTTTTTTCTCTTTAACTAGGCGATATTTTTGACCTCCTTTTTTTAGGGTTATACTTTTTCCAGGCCGTACTGGTCTAAAAATAGAACCTCCGGCTCCAGCTGAATATTAAATCTTTCTTTGACTTTTTCCCGCATGGTTCTGACGATGGTCAGGACCTGGCTGGCTTGGGCTTTCCCCAAATTGACCACGATATTGGCATGTTTATAAAATACCGCCGCGTCCCCGATTTTCAATTCTTTGGCGCCCACCTGCTCTAACAAAACTCCGGCCGGAGTGACTTTGCTGCCATCAGCAGATTTGATGTTTTTAAAAAAAGAGCCGGCCGAGCCTTCTTCGTGGGGATGCTTGGTGTTTCTCAAATCCATAATTTCATCCATCTTTTTTTTTATTTCTTCTTTATTCCCCTTCTGCAGCTGAAACGAGGCCGACAGCACTATCTCGCCTGACTGTTTTAATTTGCTACCTCTATATACGAAGTCAAAATACCCTCTGTCAACCACTTTTATCTCTCCTGCAGCCGTAAAAAGAACCGCACCGCTTAAAATCTCTCCCACCGCATGTCCGAAAGCCCCGGCATTGCCATAGACCGCTCCACCTAAAGAACCTTTTATTCCGGTGGCAAATTCAAACCCGGTCAAGGAATTTTCATAGGCACTATCTACCACATCCTGCAAGACCGCTCCGGACTGGGCTACAATTTTTTCTCCTGAAACTTCTATTTTGTCGCAGCCGTTTCTGATGATAAGCCCCCGGAAACCCTGGTCATTGATTAAAATATTGCTCCCGCCGGCTAATAAAAAATAGTTGATGTTTAATTCTTTGGCTGACATCACCGCTTCCATCAACTTCTCCGGAGTTCTGGCTTGGTAAAAATAATCTGCCGGACCTCCGATTCTAAAAGTGGTGTAGGGTGCCAACGACACCATTTCTTTCAAATCCTGACCCAGTTTCTGCTTCAGAATATCAAACGGCTCTGGGGTCTGGGTCCTTTTTGATTCAGTCTTCAAAAGAGACATCTGGTCCTTCTCAATCATATAATTTAAGCGATTTGGCTGAAAAATCAAGTCTTTTTTTGCATTTCCGGGCTATTTTAGATATCGACTGGGGCTGGAAAAAGCTTGATTTTAAATGGCTACGCCATGGTGTAACCAAATGGGTTAAACCGGATTGTTCAAAAATTAAGCAGGGAAATTAGAAGGGTTTCGGTTTATTGACATCTTTTTACTCCCTTATGTAACATACTTGAAGATTCATTCATTAAATGACTTTTAGCTTGACAAAGTGTATTATTCTTTTCAATTATAGTAATTTGAAAACTAAAATGCTTCGATTTTATTCAGCTAAATGAAAGCGCAAAGGAGCAACCGTATGTACATCTCTTGGATTATCCTGGGAATCTTGGTACTGGCTTTGACTTATTATGCTTTTCGCAAAGGAGGGACTGACTTGGTAGGGGAAAGCTTTGCGGCCGGAGGGAATATTTTCCTGAAAGTTTTGCCCAATTTATTTTTGGGTTTTGCTATTGCCGGATTTTTACAAGTTTTACTGCCGTCAGAACTGATTGCCAGATGGATCGGGAAAGATTCCGGCAACAAAGGACTTTTAATCGGAATGGTAGCTGGCTCTTTGACTCCGGGCGGACCTTTTCTGCATTTTCCGATATTGGCTTCTTTTCTGGCGAAAGGGGCCGGCGTGGGACCGATTACAACTTACATCGCGGCCTGGTCTTTGATTGGGATAAATCGCTTTCTGGTCTGGGAGATGCCCATCCTGGGCTCGCAGATTGCCCTGGTCAGATTTTTTTCTTCACTGGCTTTTCCTTTTATAATTGGCTGGTTGGCTGGGTGGGTTTATAATAAATTGGTGGCTAAAATTCAAAGCTGGAAAAAATCAAATCTGGTCCCAGGTTGAGGACAACCTGGGTCTACGAGTTTTCATAGAATCATCCGTTCAATCTGTTTAATCTGTTGTGAATAATTTAACTCCAATTCCATCTTGACAAACCGGATTTTTTCTGTTTAAATTCCCTTGACCTTTTTCCCTTAAATCAAAAAGGAGGAGCAATGCCTAACTTTTATTTTGATTACCGAGACATCTTCCGCGCCCCCCGTTTAGCCCTTTCCGGCAAAAAACTTTTTATCCAGACCTCTGGTTTTGTTCTGGGATACTTGGGTTATCTGTTTTTGACTTATACAGCTTATTTATTCTCTGAAATTTCAATTTCTGAAACCTGGGATTCCTATGGTTTATTCCCCCTTTATGATTTTGTTTTCAATAACTGGATTTCCTGGGCCATCTGGGGTGCCGGAGTTGTATTTATGCTGGTAAGCTGGCTTTTGACCAATACCTGTGTGGCCAAGGTAACCTATGAGCAGCTCAAAGGGGATGAGTTTTATTCTGCCAAAGAGGCGGTCAGATTTTTGAAGAAAAACTGGAAAACGGTTTTGCTGTCACCGCTTTCGATTCTGTTGATGTTCATTTTTCTTCTGGCCTGCGGACTTTTAATCGGGCTTTTAGGAAAAATCCCGGTGTTGGGGGAAATCGGTTTTGCTTTATTTTTCGGTCTGCCGATTTTTGTGGTGGCTCTTTTTGCAGTGTATATAGTTTTTGTTCTGTTCAACTCCCTAATCTTGGCACCGGCCATTGTGGGAACTCTGCCGGAGGACAGTTTTGAGACCATTGTGCAGTCCTTTTCAACTACCTGGAATCAGCCCTGGAGGTTTTTTCTTTATACCGGCATTTTAGGAGTTTTAGCCAAAGTCGGCTCTTTTATCTTCGGCTATTTTTGCTTCCGGGCCATTCAATTGACCATCTGGGTCTGTGGCATCTTTATGTCGGACAAACTGTATAATTTAATCGAAGGGGGGTTGGCCTATCTCCCCTATAATCCATCGGTAACTAATTATATGACCAATCTTTTTGCCGGAATCTCATTTGGTTTTCAGATTCCCGCCCCTTCGGAAGGGGTGGCTTTGAACTGGTCCGGCGAGATTGCGGCTTTTATCTTGGGTATTACTTTTGTCTTAATCGGATTTGTGATCTTCTCTTATGCTTTGGCCATAATATCTGCGGGTCAAGCTATCAGCTTTGTGATTATTTATAAGAAAAAAGAGGGAGAAAATCTCTTGCAGAGAAAAACCGACGAAGAAGATGCCGAATTTGTGACTGAAACAAAAAAGGGGAAAAAACTAAAGCTTCAGTCGGAGCTGGCCGGAGGAAGTGAGTAAAATCCGGTGATTAGCTAAGGAATCATTAACTCAGTAAGAGTCGGCTCAAGGAGTAAAAAAAATCATTTCACCACCGAAGAATGTATCCATCCGGTTCTGCCAGATTCGGTGGTAACTTTATACCAGGCCCCTCTTTTACCCAGCACTTTCAGATCTTCACCCTGATAGACCGTGGTGACAATATCCGAATTGGTAGCCGGTAATACCCGCACTATAGCGGATGAAGATTGGACCTCCACCCCGCTTTTCATAAAGGAGATGTTGGGCCAGAATTTACCGGTGCTCCCCAGAGAAGAGACCAGAATTATTATTATACCGAAAACCAGAACCGTGCGATACAAATCTACCGTGATATATTTCTTCAAATTCCACTTCTTAAACAAAGAATAAATTAAAAAACCACCTACCAATGAGACCAGCCAGAATATCAAACCAACTGATTTACCCCGCAAAAATAAAACCAGGACGAAGAAACTGACCAAAGAAGGCAGCACAATTTTTAGATCCTGAATTACCTGGGGCTCGTTGAAAAAGTCCTTGATTCTCACCCACAACGGCTTGCTCCCCACTTCCTGCTGATAAATCTCCATTTCCCTTTTGTGCAGCTCGAACATCTGGTAGGTCAGCTCATCCAGCTTTTTTAATTCTTCTCTGATTTTTCGGGTATGCTCGGCGATGCTGGAGGCGCAATGGGGGCATTTATTGGCCTGGATATTGACCAGAGTGGTACACTGGGGACAGGGAGTGAAATCTTTTTTCTTGATATTCTGCTTTTTGAAATCTATTAATCTTTTGGCTTCGGCGTCTAAAGCCAAGGCCTTCTTTTCAGATACGGTAACGGTTGGTGACATAAGTTCTCCTTTTTTACTATATTTTTATCGACAGTTTTCGGGAAAGTTTGACCGCTCTTACGAACATATATTTGGAGGTGGTGGAAATCGGGTTTACTGACACGACTCTGTTTTTACCTAAGTGGTGCTTATTCTCTATCCTTTGTTGATAAAATCCCCTATTATAGTTATTTTGCACCCATGACTCAGGCAAACATTCGCAATTTTTGCATCATAGCCCATATCGACCACGGCAAGTCTACCTTAGCTGACCGGCTTTTGGAAGTCACCCATACTATCCCTAAAAGACATATGTTAGACCAGGTTTTGGACAATATGGATTTGGAAAGGGAACGCGGAATCACCATCAAAGCCCATGCCATAAGGATGAATTATGAACTTGACGGCACTGAGTACATCTTGAATCTGATTGACACCCCCGGACATGTGGATTTCACCTATGAAGTCTCCCGTTCTTTAGCCGCCTGCGAAGGGGCTATACTTTTAGTGGATGCCTCACAGGGTGTAGAAGCCCAGACCATTTCTAATCTGTATTTAGCTTTGGAGCATAACTTGACCATAATTCCGGTTATAAATAAAATTGATTTGCCAGGAGCACAGATTCCCCAGACCAAACATCAGATTTCAGAGCTTCTGCAGGTGCCGGAAGAGGAGATTTTGCTGGCCAGCGCCAAAGAGGGGGTGGGAGTGGAAAAAATCCTGGAGACCGTGATAAAAAAAATCCCTCAGCCAAAGGGGAAACCGGAGCAATCCCTGAAAGCCATGATTTTTGATTCTTTATTCGATTCCTATCGGGGAGGAGTGGCTTATATCCGGGTGGTGGATGGTTCCATTACTAAAGGACAGAAAATAAAATTTTTTTCCACCGGCAAAGAGTTCGAAGTGGATGAAGTCGGATATTTAAGATTAAAAATGGTTCCGGCAGAAAAAATTTTGGCCGGTGAAGTGGGATATGTGATGGCTAATGTCAAGAACGTAGCTGACACCCGGGTGGGTGATACCATTACCGATGCAAAAAATTCGGCTGACAAGCCTCTGTCCGGTTTCAAACATATCAAGCCCATGGTCTTCAGCGGATTATATCCGACTGCGGCTGAAAATTATTCTGAACTGCGGGACGCCATGGAAAAATTGCGGCTGAACGATTCCTCTTTTACCTTCGAACCGGAAACCTCCAACGCCTTAGGATTCGGCTTCCGCTGCGGCTTTTTGGGGCTTTTGCATATGGAGATTGTGCAGGAAAGGCTGCATCGGGAATATAATCTGTCTCTAATTGCCACGGTTCCCAACGTGGAGTATAAAGTAACCAAAACTGACGGACAAATAGTGTGGGTGGAAAATCCGGCTTTGCTTCCTCCTCCGGATAAACTGGGTAAAATTGAAGAGCCGTTTGTCTCGGTTCAGATTATCACTCTGGTGGAATTTATTGGGAACATCATGAAACTGTGTACCGAGAGAAGAGGAAATTATCTGACCACCGAGTATATTGACAAGTCCCGAGCCAGCTTAAAATATGAAATGCCGCTTTCCGAGATAATTTTTGATTTTTACGACAAATTGAAATCTACCACTAAGGGATATGCTTCTTTGGATTACGATTTTTTGGATTACCGGGAGGCGGATTTAGTCAAGCTGGATATTCTGGTCAATGGGGACCCGGTGGATGCCCTGTCAACCATCGTGCACAGGGAAAGAGCCTTCAATTATGGAAAAAGTTTGTGTCAGAAACTCCGGGAGTTAATCCCCCGCCAGCTTTTTGAAGTCACCCTGCAGGCCGCAGTCGGAAGCAGAATAATTGCCCGGGAATCCATCAAACCCTTGAAGAAAAATGTGACCGGTAAGTGCTACGGCGGAGATATCACCCGCAAAAGAAAGCTGTGGGAAAAGCAGAGAGAGGGAAAAAAGAAGATGAAAATGATCGGGACCGTGGAGATTCCCCAGGAGGCCTTTTTGGCAGTTTTGAAAGTGGAGAGGTAGCCAGGATAAACTTTTTTTTGAGTTTTCCGATATAAAAATAGATGCTCAAAAAAGTTAACCTAAGGTATTTAGTACCAGTAATTTTAATCGCCCTAGTGGTGGCTTTATTGCTGCGGACTTTCGTGGTCCAGGCCTATAAGGTTTCCACCCCCTCTATGGAAGAGGCCCTTCTGGCCGGGGAGTTTTTTTTGGTCAACAAGCTGTCTTACAAATTCAAAGGCTCCTCTCCCCGACCCAATGATATAGTGGTTTTCGGCTACCCTTTAAATCCTGAAAAAACTTACGTCAAAAGATGCATCGCTACCGAAGGACAGACGGTTGAGATCATTAACAAGTCCCTGTACGTGGACGGCCGGATATATTCAGATCCCCCTTCGGTAAAGTACAAGGACCCCCGAATTCTTCCCCGAATTTTTTCCCAGAGAGATACTTTCGGACCGCTGCAGGTTCCCCAGGGGCATATCTTTGTCCTGGGTGATAATCGGGACAACAGTCAGGACAGCCGGGAATGGGGTTTCGTAGATTGTAGGGAGGTCAAAGGGAAGGCCCTGTTTGTGTATTGGTCCTGGACCCCGGATCCCAAAGCTCCCAAAATGGAAGCCCCCTATATTTTTCCCTTTTTCAGAGTTTTATTCTACTATCTGTTCAACTTCCCCGGCAAGCTGCGCTGGGAAAGGTTGGGCACGGTCTTACACTAAAAATTGTTTTAGCGAAACCTCGTCTGTTTTTATTTCCTGCTGGAGAAAATTTTTTTTCAGCCGATAAAATAAAAAAGTAAGCTTTTGGAACAAAAGCATTTAAAAAAATGTTAAAATATTTAGAGGGTTAGAAAAATTCTAAAAAGATAAAAAATCAACCTAACTTAAACCTTAAGTAAGAAGGAGGGGGAATATGCCTAATCGCTATAAATTTATTTCAATTTTGTTTCTGTTAGTTGTAGCCTTTCAGCCGCTGGCGGCTGAAGACTGGTTCACCCATCACCATGATTACCAGAGGACCGGAGTTTCCACCATTCCCATAAATGAAACCTTATTGACCCGGTCTTGGATGTATACCGAACCGATTAATATTGTCTTTTTCTCCAACCCGGTGGTGGCTTTCGGAAAGGTGCTGTATGTGAGCACCGATGGCAGCGGCAGCGGTCCCAACGGACTGACCTGCTTAAACGCTTCAACCGGCGATTCACTCTGGCATCACATCTTACCGGCAGTTAATTTCACCGGAAGAGGGACAGCAACGGTTGCCGAAATCGATACCGGCGGTGGAGTCACCGATACTGTGGTTTTTGTGGGGATTGGTACTCAGGGTTTTCGCTGTATTGACTTAGACTCCGGAACCACGATTTGGAGCATAAACCCAGGTGGTAATTGTCGTTTTTCTCCATCGGTGGTTGTAGGAAACAAAGTCATTTTTGGACATGACAGTAATCGAATAGTGGCCCGCAATGTCAAAACCGGAGCATTGGAATGGCAGTCTCCGCTTCTAAATGGCCGACCGTATATGGGACCCTCGGTTTCCAATGATACCATTTTCACCGGAACCTGGGATGTGGCCGGAGATGCTTCCGGAGATTTATATGCCATAAATGCCAATGATGGTTCCATTATAGCAAGTTACGATCCTGGAACCAACGTAGCGTTTCCCTCCGGGCCGATTGTGTGGGGAAATCACATAATAGCCGTTTCCTATAATGTGGACTTAACCACCAATCTGTATGTCTGGGATAGTCACGATTTAACACAAGCTCCCAGAATCTCTATTGCCAATACTGGTGGAGTTTTATATTCAACTCCTTGTGGTTATGTTACTGCAGATGGTGACTCTATTGTGATATATGGAACTGAATTCCCCTTAATCAAGGCGCGTAAACTATCCACACTGGGCACTCATTATAATATTTTTACAGATGGCTTGGTGGAAACAGCTGTAGCTATAGCTTCAAATGGAAGAGCCTTTGCCGGTGATGATTTGGGGATATTATATGTTTTTGATGCTGACAGCGGTGGAGTTTTCTGGACTAAACAGTTTTCTACCCCGATTTTATCTGGTCCGGCCATAGCGGGTTCGGAAACTTTAGTCGTAGTGGCCGAAGAATTTGGAAACATATTTGGCTTTAAACATTCACTTTTACCCAGACCTAGAACTGAAGTATTGGTCAGACAGGTGGATTTGAACATTATCACTGCGGGGAGCGGTTCTGACACAGCTACCTTCGATGTTTATATGAATGTCGGAAATGCACCCTTGATTTATTCAGTCAGAGATACTGTAATCGATACCGTGCTAAGCGGCACTGCTACAGGATTTTCTGCCCGAGTTTCTTTGGTGAATCCTTTAAGACAAAAACGAGCAGAAAAGTTGGTCGAGGAATTGACTGTAACCTCTTCCAAGAGATTTTTTGACCGGGACAATTTGAAATACTTGGCCGGAGACGACCCGGTTTTGTTCAGCCGTACCAGCTATACCGGCAAGAGAAACAAAACTTTCGGCAAAAACACTGCCGTAGATTGGTTGTCAGTTACCAATAATAGCGTGAGCCCGGTGGCTCCCGGCGGGGTCATTAATTTAACCATAATCGCGGACGGGACCGGTCTAACCAGAGGGTATATGGATGGTTACGTAATCCTAACACCCGCCAATGAACCCGACCCGACCCCCTATCCCAGCGATGTCGACATTTCATCTCCTCTGGTGCGATTATTGGTCGGCTACCCCTATATCGATGCGGTCACATCTTCTCCGTATTTGGACAAGTTGGTCACAAACTACGGTGCCTTAGGCTTCACTGATGCCGGCGGATTCGCCGACGATAACAACTTCTATTTCCAGGGAGCCAATCAATTATACGACGGTACTTTTATTATAGGGAACGATACTGCTACTCTGGTATTAGACTTTGCTAGCGCAGATGACAAAACTTTAACCGTGGCAGATGACACCATCAATGTGGTCAGTACTCCAGATAGTATTATGACCACCACCGCTTTTCAGGACAATATAGGCCTGGGGTTGAGAGTGGTTCAGACCACCAAGGTCTACACTGATACTGTCAAAGCTAATTTCGTCATATACAAATTCGATATCACCAATACCTCGGGCAGTTCCATCTTAGGTTTAAGGACTGCCATAGCTTTGGATTGGGACGTAACTCCAGACTACGCCAGCAACCTGGGCGGAGCCGATACCGTTAATCACGCTTACTGGCAGTACGAGGCCTCTAATCCTAACCGGCTATGCGGGGTCATGCATCTGCCCACCAATACAGCTGTGACTGGTTTTAAGCTGGTGAACAATCCCACTTATATTTATCCCTTGGGTGGATTCGACCATGGAGACTTATGGACTTTCATGACCACCGGGACCGTTGACACTGGCACCGGTACCACTGACGACTGGACTTCGCTTCTGACCGGTCTGTCTTTTGACTTACCGGCCAGCGCTACCCGCTCGGAACAGTTTGCTCTGTTTGGAGTGGATACCACTCAAGTCTCCATTGATAGCTTGGCCAGATTAATCAACCGGATTGTTACAGATGTCAGAGATATACCGAACGCCACTGCCGGTCTTCCCAAGAAATTCGAGCTGGGTCAGAACTATCCCAATCCCTTCAACGCTTCTACGGTGATTAAGTTCGATTTACCCCAAAGCTCCAAGGTCAAGCTGGATATTTACAATATCCTGGGTCAGAAGGTCAAGAGCTTGGTGGATGAGAAGCTTTCAGCCGGATATAAGAAAGTGACCTGGGATGGAACTAACCAGAATGGTAACAGCGTGGCCAGCGGAATTTATTTCTATCGACTGCAGACTGATAAATTTATCGAAGCCAAGAAAATGGTGATGCTGAAGTAAGTGACGTGTGACTTAGGAATAGCCCCGGTCAAATCTGACTGGGGCTATTTTTTTGCGCTGAATTTCAGGTATAAGCGATTTAAGGTTTGAAGCTGAAAAATCGGCCTTTTGTGGTTGACTATGCTATAAAAAGCATTATGATTCAGGATATTAATTATCGGATGCTATGGACCTGTTTGGCAAAACTCCGCTGAAAAAAAATGCCTTAACTCCTTTGGCTGACCGAATCCGTCCGGAAATTCTGGATGAATTTGTGGGGCAAAAAGCAATTTTAGGTGAAGGGTCAATTTTAAGGAAAGCGATTTTAGAGGACAAAATTTCGTCTCTGATTTTCTGGGGTCCTCCCGGCTGTGGAAAAACCACTCTGGCCCGGCTGATGGCAAAAACCACGCAAGCATATTTCATCTCTTTTTCGGCGGTCACATCCAGTATAAAGGAAGTCAAAGAGGTCATAGTTGAAGCCACCAAACAAAAAGATTTTTATAATAAGAAGACCATTCTTTTCATCGATGAAATTCATAGATTCAACAAAGCCCAGCAGGATGCCTTTTTACCTTATGTGGAAAAGGGAAGCATTATTCTAATCGGCGCCACCACTGAAAACCCTTCCTTTGAAGTTATTTCACCTCTTTTATCCCGTTGCCAAGTTTATGTTTTAAAACAGTTGCAGCCGGAGGAAATGAAAATAATTTTGAATCGCGCTATTTCGGATAAAGAAAAGGGGTTGGGGAGTTTTAAGCTGAAAATTTCAGATGAAGCTTTGGAATATATGGCTCAAATGTCTAACGGAGATGCTCGAGTGGCTTTGAACAGCTTGGAATTTGCGGTTAATACTGCTAAGCCGGATAAAGATGAAGTGCGAAAAATCGATTTAAAAATAGTTCAGGAAGCCATGCAGAAAAAGGCCTTGCTGTATGATAAGTCCGGTGAAGAGCATTATAATATCATTTCAGCGTTTATCAAATCACTGCGAGGTTCAGACCCGGATGCGGCTTTATACTGGATGTTCCGGATGCTGGAAGCCGGTGAGGACCCTTTGTATCTAGCCAGAAGGATGGTGATTTTAGCCAGCGAAGATATCGGTAACGCCGACCCGCAGGCCTTACAGGTAGCCGTGGCAGCCAAAGAAGCAGTGGAGTTTGTGGGTTTACCGGAAGGGGAATTTGCCTTAGCCCAGGCCGCCATTTATTTAGCCACAGCCCCTAAGAGTAATGCGGTTTATGAAGCTATGAATAAGGTAAAGAAAGAAATCAAAGAGACTCAAGCTTTACCAGTCCCATTACATATTAGAAACGCTCCTACTCCTTTGATGGAAAAGTTGGGTTATGGTAAAAATTACCAGTACCCCCATGATTTCCCGCAGCATTTTGTGTCAGAAAATTACTTACCGGAAGGGGTAAAACAGCGTAAATACTATACACCCGGAGATTTAGGGTTTGAAGAGGAGCTTAAAAAGAGAATAGAGAATTTAGAGCAGATGAATAAGAAGGTTACTCCAAATTCTGCTACAAAGAATAAAAAGAAAAAATGAATATGTTAAAAAAAGTTTTATTGGTAGCGGTATTTTTGATTTTGATAGCGAGCTCAGTCGCTTTAGGACAAAAGCTTCTTATACCCATGGATTTATCTCAAACTGACCATCTGAAAGCTTATGGCGTGGCTTACTGGTGTCTGGAAAAAGGCTATAAGGTAGAGTGGTTATTAAATTACAAAGCCGGCTCTTTTATGACTGATGCCCGGGATGATGTAATTCAGCAATGTAAATTACAGGGGGTGGCTTATTCTGTGATAGATTTGGGAACCGCCGGAGCCATCTATCAGGAGATTGAAGAGAACAATATGGAAGTGGTTTTACTGGAGAAAGCCCCTAAAATCGGGGTTTATGTTCCGCCTACTCATGAACCCTGGGATGATGCGGTTAGACTGGCTCTGGACTATGCTGAAATTCCCTATACCACTGTATGGGATGAGGAGGTTTTGAGAGGAGATATCTTTAAATTTGACTGGCTGCATCTGCACCATGAGGATTTCACCGGACAGTACGGAAAATTTTATTCCATGTTTTTCCAAGCCCCCTGGTATAAACAGGAAGTGGCTGCCAATGAAAATTTGGCAAAAAAACTAGGATTTAAAAAAGTTTCGGATATGAAAAAGACCGTGGCTAGGGCTGTGAAAAATTATATCGGTCAGGGAGGGTTTGTGTTTGCCATGTGCTCGGCTCCGGAGACTTTTGATATAGCGCTGGCAGCCGAGAAATTGGATATAGTCCCGCAAGAATTTGACGGAGACCCTTATGACCCCAATTGCCAGAGCAGTTTAGATTATTCTCTATCTCTGGCTTTTACCAATTTTACCCTTTCTTTAAATGCTATGGAATACAGACACTCGACTATTGATGTAACTGGTGACAGAATTTTATTGGGTCTTCTTCCCCATCAGGATTATTTCACTTTATTTGATTTTTCCGCCAAGCTGGACCCGGTCCCCTGTATGCTGGTGCAGGACCATGTCCCAGTGGTGCAGGGTTTTATGGGACAATGCACCGCTTTCAGGAAATTTCAGGTCAAAAAATACGTCACTATTTTAGGGGAAACTGAAGGGCAGGAGGAAGTAAAATACATTCATGGAAACTTTGGCAGAGGGACTTTTACCTTTTTGGGCGGGCATGACCCGGAGGATTATCAGCATCAGGTCGGAGACCCGCCTACCGATTTATCTTTGCACAAAAATTCCCCAGGCTACCGATTGATTTTAAATAATGTTCTTTTCCCGGCCGCTAAAAAGAAAGAAAGGAAAACTTAGAGCGCCGAGTAGCATTTGTATTTAATCAGATGAATCCTAGAACCTGTTTGCTAAAAAATTTCTAGACTAAAAAATCACTTGGCGACTTAAAGAATTGAGATTAAATTGTGTTAAGGTAAAGTTTTTTGTATATTAGAAGAACTCAAAGGAGGGTAGATGGCAAGTACTAAGCCCGAACCGCAAATTCAAAAGGTCAGAAGAAAATCAGTTTTAAGGGATTATGCTGAATCTCTAATAGTTGCTTTAATCTTAGCACTGATTATTAAAACTTCCTTAGTGGAAGCTTACAAAATCCCCTCTGGTTCAATGGAGGACACTCTTTTAGTAGGAGATTTTCTGCTGGCTAATAAATTTATCTATGGCTCCAAAATCCCTTTAATTGACGTGCGTCTACCAGCCATCCGGGAACCTAAGCCGGGAGATGTTATCATTTTTAAATTTCCAGGAAACTTGAAACAAAATTACATCAAAAGATTAATCGCCACCGAAGGACAGGTGGTGGAAATAAAAAACAAACAAGTTTACGTGGATGGGAAACCTTTGGCAGACCCGCCCCATGTCAAGCATACCGATAATACCAATTCCCCTATAGGTAATCCCAACCGGGATAATTTCGGTCCTTACCGGGTGCCCAAAGGATTTCTATTTGCGATGGGAGATAACCGGGATAACAGCTACGACAGCCGGTTCTGGGGACCTCTGGACCGTAAGTTAGTTTTGGGAAAAGCTATGATTCTTCACTGGTCCTGGAAAAAAGATGACCATGCTCCAGAGATGACTTTAAGCAATCCTTTATCCATTCCTCATTCAATTGCTTACAATATCTGGCATTTTCCGGACCGAGTCCGCTGGAATCGCATTGGATCTATTATAAAATAAGATTTCGATTTAATATTTTCACCTGCTATGCTCTTAATAGAACTAGAAAATATTTCAAAATGGTTCGGAGAGCGCCAGGTTTTTGAAAATATCAACCTAAAATTAGAATCTCCTGCCTCACTTGCCATAATCGGACCCAACGGCTGTGGTAAAACCACCCTGCTAAAAATTATCTGCGGCCTGATTCGACCCAGCCGGGGAAAAGTCAGAATTAAATTAGATGGACAGGAGGTCGGGAAAGAGGCTAAACGAGCCTTTTGCAGTATAGTGGCTCCTGACCTGGAGCTGTATGAAGAATTAACCGCCCTGGAAAATCTGGAATTTTTTACTGTCCTGAGAGATTTTAAGAGCTCTAGAGCGGAGCTGAATCAAAAACTGGAGCAGGTCGGTCTAAAGGACCGGGGTCATGAACCGGTGGGTTCATATTCTTCAGGAATGAAGCAGAGATTGAAATACGCGGTGGCTTTGAGTGTCTCTCCCCAGGTTTTGATTCTGGACGAACCTTCTTCCAATCTGGATGAAGAGGGGATTTTTTTAATGGAGAAGCTCATTGAAAACCAGAAAAAAGACCGCCTGGTTATTCTGGCCACCAACGCTTTGAAAGAGACTCAATATGCCCAACAGATTTTCAGACTGGGTAACTAAAATCATAACTGTATTTAAAAAAGAAATTAAGTCTGAATTCAGAACCCGTTATGCTTTTAACTCCCTGGTAATGTTCGCCGTGGTAACTTTGACTGTTTTGAGTTTAGCGGTGGGGCAATTTGCTTTGACCGATTCTGTTAAATCGGCCCTTCTGTGGGTGGTTTTATTTTTTTCTTCCATGTCCGGTTTAGCCCAGGTTTTCATAAAGGAAGAGGAAAGAAAAACTGCTTCCATTTTGAAGCTCTCTGCCTTACCCTATCATATTTTCTTGGGAAAGTTTTTTTTTAACTTGATTTTATTGTTTATTTTGGAAATTATTACCGTCCCTTTATTTTTAATTCTTTTTGAAGTCAGGGTGCAGACCTGGGATTTATTTTTAGCGGTTTTATTTTTAGGGTCTGTGGGGCTGGCTTCGACCACCACCATCATTGCTGCCATTGTCTCCAAGACCGACCTGAAAGGGACTTTATTGACTATTCTGTCTTTTCCTTTGCTTTTGCCGGTTTTGGGCATCAGTATTCAGGGCACCAAAGTAGCTGTGACGGGTGCTCCTTTTTATAGCGGTTTTGCTGAAGTTAAATTTTTATTTTCTTATATTGTGGTTATGCTGACTGCCTCTCTTTTATTATTTGAAACGGTCTGGATGGAGTAAGCTATGTGGAAGATATTGCTTTTTTTACTCATGAGTTATGTGATTGTATCTGCTTATCTGAATCCGGCACCCCAACAATCTTTAGGGGAAATTTCCCGGATTTTTTACTTCCATGTCCCGGTGGCCTGGGTTTCGGTATTGGCTTTTTTGGTTTCCATGTTCAATGCTGTTCGATATTTGAAAACCAGAGATTGGCATTATGACATCAAATCTTCCTCGGCTGCTCAAATCGGTTTGTTATTTGCTTTTTTGGCTACGGTTTCCGGCTCTATCTGGGCTTCGGTATCTTGGGGAAGTTACTGGAACTGGGACCCCCGCCAGGTTTCCATTTTTATTCTGCTTTTGATTTACGGGGCTTATTTCGCTTTACGCTCCGCTATTATGGAAAATGAGAAAAAAGCCACCCTATCGGCGGTCTACTCCATTTTGTCTTTTATTGCCGTTCCGTTTTTAATTTTTGTGATACCCCGGGTCTTCGAATCTCTGCATCCGGCTACTTCGGTGGTGGATGAAAACTTGAAAATTCAGATGTCGCCTAAAGTTTCCCTGATATTTTTCCCGGCTCTGATCGGATTTACCATTTTATTTTTCTGGATCTGGAACTTGCAGGTCAAAATTTTTGCTCTGAAGCTTAAAAAAGGAGGCTAACTTGTCCGGAAATGTCATGGCTTTAACGGCTATACTGTTGATTTGGATAGCTATTTTTTTGTATATTTGGTATCTGGATAACAAGTTGAAGAAAGGAAGCAAAAAATGAAAGGAAAGTATATTGTCGGAATAATTATCATGGTGGGGTTTATAGTTTTTGGGGCCATTTCGTTGAAAAAATCTCTGACCCCCTATGTCAGCTTTGCCCAGGCCAAACAGAGCCCGGAAACCGTGCAGATAATCGGCAAAATTGTGGAAGGCGAGACTTATTACGACACTTTGGCTCAGAATCTGGTGTTTACTTTGACGGATAAAAACTCTCACGAACAGATGAAAGTGATTTACCGCGGCGTCAAACCCGGAAATTTTGACCAGGCCGTTGAAATTGTGGCTATCGGAAATTATGAAGCGGATGCTTTCCACTCTGACCAGCTTCTGGTAAAATGCCCTTCCAAATATCAGGGATTGGAAAATAAATAAGCGGTTCCTTAATCAAAAATCACTGGGTACGGGGACCCAGTGCTACCCGGGTAGGGTTGGGTCCCTGCACCCAACCAAATATTATCATGCAGAAAATTAAGAAATTAATCTTCAAACTGCGCATCGAAGAATTCTTAGCCATTTTATTCTTCCTTCCTATGACTTATTTCACCTTCAAAGCTTATTTTTTCTTTTCCTCTCAGGGTTATATACCCAATTATATCAAGGGTGACTTACAGAGATTCATCATAACCATATTGGTTGCCCTAATTTTTATTTATATAATCCGCAAAAAACCTGACTGGAGAATTATTCGGGATGGCCTACCCTTTGGTTTTTGCATTGCCATTTATTCTAATCTGCACGACACTATCCATTTCGCCAACCCCAATGATATCCATGATTATCTGATTAAAATTGACCAGTTTCTTTTCGGTGTTCAACCCTCGGTCTGGGCTGAAAAATTCATCCATCCGGTTGCAACCGATATTGCTACTTTTTTTTATGTCTTGTTTTTCCTGTGGGCACCGCTTCTGGCTCTGATTTTGTATCTTAAAGGGGATAGAATCAAATTCAGATATACCATGGTAGGGGTAATTCTGGCTTTTTATATGGGATATTTCGGTTACGTTTTGTTTCCAGCTGCCCCTCCTCGTTTAGTTTTAGCCTCCCTGTTCACCCAGACTTTGCATGGTATTCCATTTTTAGATGAAATACGGAATTCCATCACGATTTTGCCTTCATCCAGCAGAGGCGCTTTCCCTTCCTTGCATGCCGGAGCGACTCTGGTAGCTTTATTTTTTGCCTGGAAATATCTGCGCTGGTATTTTTGGCTGGTGTTGCCCTTTACCATTGGCTTGATTTTATCTACTATTTATTTACGACATCATTATGTGATTGACCTGATAGCCGGCTGGGGATTGGCACACTTGGCGGTCTGGCTGGGACCCAAGCTTGAAAATCTCTGGAGCAAACAACAGCTCAAGTATACTCCGATTGAATCCTCACATAGACTCGTAGGGGTGGAGCTTACCTCCCTCCCCAAAAATTGAGCCAAACTTAGATGGCAGGAATCGCAAATAAGGGCTTGACAATTTAGACCGTAGTTATTAATTTTAGCTTGTGAAAATTATCACAAAGAGGGATTTTAATCGTATTATGTTTATAGGAGGTGATGGAGTTAATGAGATTAGTTATTAAGATCAGATTTGGTAAGAGGGGGGAAGAAAAAGTTAGCCTAACAGGAAAAAGATTTCTAAAAAATCTGTCAAAATTTACTTCAAACTAAAGATATATCGAAGGAGAAAAAATGCCTACAGAAAAACTTAATCCTTTCAAAATAGCCCAGCAACAATTAGATACGGCTGCTAAAATTTTGAATTTAGACCCTGAAATTCACCAAGCCTTAAGATGGCCCATGCGGGAGATTCATATCTCTTTTCCGGTCCGAATGGACAATGGAAAAACTAAAACTTTTCACGGCTTTAGAGTTCAATACAATGATGCCCGAGGACCTTGTAAAGGGGGGATCAGATTTCATCCAGAGGAGACTATCGATACGGTCCGAGCTTTAGGAGCTTGGATGGTTTGGAAAACCGCTTTGCTGGATTTACCTTTGGGTGGTGCCAAAGGGGGAGTGATTTGCAATCCTAAGGAGCTTTCGGATTATGAATTAGAAAAAATCTGCCGGGCTTATATCGCCCAACTGGCTTTTGCCTTAGGTTCAGATAAAGACGTTCCGGCTCCGGATGTTTACACCAATCCTCAAATCATGGCTTGGATGTTAGATGAATTCCAAAAAATCAAAGGGAGTCATGACCCGGGGATGATTACCGGAAAACCTTTAGCCATCGGAGGTTCAGAAGGCCGGGAAGATGCTACGGCCCGGGGATCATTATATGCTACTAGGGAAGCCGCCAAACTTTTAAAACTAGATTTGAAAAAAGCCACAGTGGCTATCCAAGGGTTTGGCAATGCCGGTTATTTTTTGGCTAAACTTTGTCCGGAAATTTTAGGAGCTAAAGTGGTGGCGGTTTCGGATTCCAAAGGCGGGATTTTTTCGGAAGAGGGTCTGGACATTGATAAAGTTTTGGCTCATAAGAAAAAAACTGGCTCCGTGAACTGTTTTCCTAAAACCAAAAAGATTTCCAATGAGGAAATTTTAGAGTTGGAGGTAGATATTTTATTCCCAGCGGCTTTGGAAGATGTGATTACTAAAGAAAATGCTTCTAAAATCAAAGCCAAGATTTTGGGTGAAGCGGCTAATGGTCCTACTACCCCGGAGGCAGATGAGATTTTGTATAAAAAAGGGGTCTTTGTGATTCCGGACTTTTTGTGTAATGCTGGCGGGGTGACAGTCTCTTATTTTGAGTGGGTGCAAAATCTTTACAATTATTATTGGGAATTGGACACGGTGCATAAGAGATTGGAGACTAAGATGGTGAAGGCATTTAAGTCAGTGGTGGAGACGGCTAAAAAATATAAGGTGAATAATAGGATGGGGGCTTATATTGTGGCGGTTGAGCGGGTAGCAGAGGCAATGAAGTTGAGAGGGTGGGTGTAAAAGTAAATTTTTTCTTAAAACGATTGTCTGGAAACTGACCCCCCCCCTTTTATGGTGAGTTTGTTCACTCTGACTTATCGGAACGAGTCGAACCATCCCTCCCCTCAAAGGGGAGGGTTTTTCATCCCCTCTCCTATAAGGAGAGGGCGAGGGTGAGGTCAGTCCAAGTTGTTGTCTAATATAATCAGCTCGTAGACCCACGTTGTCCCCAACGTGGGATTAATATTAATTTTTCCCAGCTTGAGGACAAGCTGGGTCTACAAACTTATATTGTGGCGGTTGAGCGAGTGGCAGAGGCCATGAAGTTGAGAGGGTGGGTGTAAATTATCATTTAATGTACCATTCCACCTCCTAAGGAAGGAGTCAAAAACCAATCTTTTCGCCCGCTAGACCACCTGTCATGCTCTATCACCAAAGTCAGAAAGCCTACAAACCGGAAAACATTTTTCTTTTTTAAGTTTTTCTGAAACCCATATTCAAAATATCCGAACTCTACTCTATATTTATTGAGTTTATCATTTCTTAGGTTTTCATGCGTGTAGGAGAAAGCTATTCTTAAATCTTGTTGATCTGGGAATCGGAGAACTATATACTGGATTTCAGCTCCATAAAAGGGACCTTTATCACGATTCTCGATATTCAAAGAATCAGGGTTCGATCCTGTAGGGTCATAAATGCGAGCAACCTCATCTAGTTGCCAACTGTAACCTAAAATTGGTGTCAAATTTAGAATAGATGCTATAGGAAATAACCTCACTCGAAGAAACACGCCATTTTCCTCCAAGTCTGCTGAGTGGCTGTAACCTCGTTCGGTTCTTGTTCCAGGAATGGGGCGCTTCCCTGATGCAAAACCTTGCAAGTATGCTGATTTGTATACTAGCCCTCCTTCAAGGTGAATGGACCAATAAGTTTTGCTCGTCTTTAGCTTTGGGCCGGTCCACGATTCAGCTTGTGTCAAATTATCGTGATGTCCCAAACCGAGGCGTATCAAGAAAGCCAATCCCAACCCGGTATATTTTTGGCTATCGCTCTGGGAAAATTGGGCTGTGTCCCGCACTTGGAAAACGCTTTTGTTTAAATCAAAGAAGCCATAATCTTTTTCTTCAGCTTTGGCTTCAGCTGAAATAAGTAAAACCAACACTAAATGAAATATGATTATATTCAAATTAATTTTCACATCATCCCCACCGGGTCCACATCCACCACAATCCTCGCCTTCTTTGACTTAAACTCCTTCCCCTCCAAAATCTCCTCCAAAATTTTCACAACCTCCCTCACCTTTTTCGTCTTCACCACCACCTGATAGCGATAATTTCTTCTTAATTTCTCCAAAGGAGCCGGCGCCGGACCTAAAATAATATTTTCCTTTGAATCCAATTTACCCATCTTCTCCTTCAATGTCAAAGCCAACTTCTCCGCCACCAGATTAACTTTCTTTTCCTCTTCCCCCAAAAACAAAATTAAAATCAGATGACTAAACGGCGGATAAAACAGCTCCTCCCGTGACTTAATCTCTTCAGAATAAAACTTCTTAAAATCCTGCTCCCCAGCCAATTTTATCGCCCAGTCATTCGGATAATAAGTCTGTAAAATCACTTCTCCGGGGATATCACCTCTCCCAGCCCTACCAGCCACCTGCGTCAAAACCTGAAAAGTCCGCTCTTTACCTCTAAAATCTGGCAACTCTAACAGCACATCTGCCGAAATCACCCCCACCAAAGTCACATTCGGAAAATCAAAACCCTTGGTCACCATCTGCGTCCCTAAAAGAATCGGAAATTTCTTTTCTCCGAAATCCAAAAGCACCTGACGGGCTGAATTTTTTCTGCCGGAAACATCCGAATCTAACCTTCTGACCGAACTTTCCCCGAAAGCTTTCTTAATCTCGGTCTCCACTCTCTGCGTCCCAACTCCCTTGTATAATAGCCGATTTCCGTTACAGGCCGGACAAACCCCCGGAGCTTTCTCCGTATGACCGCAGTAATGACATCTCAAACTCAAATCCGTCAGGTGATACGTCAGCGTGATGTTGCAATTCCGGCAGACAGCAATAAATCCGCAGTCCTGACATTTCACAAAAGTAGAAAAACCTCTCCGGTTCAGAAATAAAATGGCCTGCTCCTTGCAAGCAAGTTTTTCCTGAATCTTCTGTTTTAATTCACCGGTTAAGTAATCATAATTTTTATTTTCTCTTTCTTTTTTCAAATCAATAATTTTAACCACCGCCATAGGTTTCTCTTCCACCCTCTTTGCCAAGCCCAAAAGCACATATTTTCCCTTCAAGGCATTGTGGAATGACTCCACCGAAGGGGTGGCCGACCCTAAAATCACCGGGATATTTTCAATTTTTCCCCGCATTACCGCTGTATCTCTGGCGTTATAGCGGGGTGGAGAGTCGGTCTGCTTATAGGAAGCATCCTGCTCTTCGTCCACCACAATCAGACCTAAATTTTCCAAAGGAGCAAAAACAGCGGAGCGGGCACCGATTACCACCGGAAATTTTCCTTCTTTGATTTTTCTCCAGGCATCAAACCTCTCCCCGGCAGATAATCCGGAGTGCAAACTGATTACCTGATTGCCAAACACCGCTTTAAATCTCATAATTGTGGGTACTGTCAGAGAGATTTCCGGCACCAAAACCAAAGCCCGTTTTTTGTGTTTTAAAACTTCTTTGATAGCTTCGATATAAATTTCTGTTTTACCGCTGCCGGTCACTCCATAGAGCAAAAAGGGTTGAAATTTATTTCTCTCCAGAGCCGGCCTGATTTTATTTAAAGCGATAGCTTGTTCTGAATTTAGGGTTATTCTTTTGGGGGTAAATTTGTACCCTTCCCAGGGGTCACGGAATTTTTCGGTAGAAAAAATTTCAATTAGATTTTTTTGTCTAAGTTGTTTTAGAATCGAACCTGAGTCACCCATTTCATGCCTCACTTCGGTTTGGGATGAAATCCCTCCCTTCTCTTTTAAGAATTCTAAGATCTTAAATTGTCTGGAACTTAGTTCTCGAGCTGGGGGAAAAGTTTTTAGCCGTATAATTTTCTCTAACTTTACTTTGGCGGAAGATGAAACCCGGTATTCCAATTTGACAATTCCCTTGTTTTCTAGATTATACAGCTCCGAGAACACCCCTTTGAAACCGGCTCTTTTAGCCAGACTTGACGCTCTGACTGGCTTATGGTCTGATAAAATCTCTAAAAGTTTTTTTTGAGCAGAATTAAGGTTATCAACCGGCAAGAAAGAGTCAATTTTCTTCACCCACAATTGAGATTTAACCTGCAATTCAGCCGGTATGGCCGCTTTGAGGGCTTCTCCCCAGGAGCAGAAATAATAGTCAGAAAGCCACTGGGTTAGTTTTAAAATTTGAGGTGAAAAGACCGACTGGGGTTCTAAAATATCTTGCAGCGGCTTAAGGTCTTTTATTTCCGTTTGAGCTGGGAGAGAAACTACAAAACCGGACAAACTTTGTCTTTTGAAGGGTGCTAAAACCTGCTGGCCAATTTGAATTTTATTTTGTAAAGCAGGAGGCACTGCATAAGTGAAAACTTTTCTTAATGGTAAAGGAAATACTACCCCCGCATACATAGATATGAGAATCCCTTAAATCCTAATTAAAAGGAAAATTAAAATTAACGTTAAAGACTCTTGGCCTTTTGAGCCGCGCTCTCGGCCTCTTTTTTCATCCCCAATTTAGTATAAACCAAAGTCAAAAGCTCCCAGGATTCTTTACTTTCAGGATGAAGTTTTGTGACTCTTTCTAAAGCGTTACGGGCTTCGGCCGGTTTCTCCAGCTGCCACTCCACAAATCCCAGCTGAAACCAGCCCTCTTTGTCAGTGGAATCCATCTCCACCACTTTCTTGAAATCCGGCTCGGCCGAGCCAAAAATTTTCTTCTGCTCGGCTATCAGCTGGTTGGATTTTTCCACCAGGGCTTTGTCATTGGGTTTGGCTAACATAGAATCCCGGACTTGTATGATTTTTTTGGTCATCTCCTGGGCCTGGGTAAGTTTCAAAAGTCCCCGGTTGAAATACAAATCTTTATCCCCCAAACCTAAGGCAACGGCGGTGTCATAGATGGCTAAAGATTTTTGATTTTCCCCTAAACGGGAATAGCACATGGCTAAATCTATCAGGATATCTTTATTTTTAGGATCTGCCTTTTGACGCTCTTCTAACAGTACTGTAGCGGATTTATAGCTGGTCAATGATTTTTCATTTTCTCCCAGGACGCTGTAGCACATGGCTAAATTCAACAGAGCTTCCTTATTTTTAGGATCCATTTTAACAACCTCTTCCAGAACGCCAGTGGCTTCTTTGAATTTCTGACGGTTTAATAAGAAAGTGGCGTAATTTGTTTTTGCATTTAGATTATCCGGAGCGACTTTATAAGCTTTTTCAAAAAGGAATTCGGCCTTGGTGGAATCATTGAGGTTCAAAGCTCCTATACCGGCATTGATGTATGCTTCAAAGCGAGAGGAATCAATCATAATAGCTGTTTCGAAATGCTTTAAAGCAGAAGCGTGGTCTGCTTTTTCTAGAAATTCAGCTCCCTTCTTGAAAACTTCACCCCATTTTCCAACCAAGACAGAATCTATTTTTAGCTTACTGGTTTGGTCTAATTGTTTTGTTTTTGCCAAATTAAAAAATTGTATCATTTTATCATATATATTCATATCAGCATAGATTAACCCTATTATATAGTCGATTTCTCCGGTTTTTTTACACTTTTCCGGCGCCGATAACAGATTTTTCAAAGCAGACTCTAAATCCGGCGGCTTTTGCCCTAAATAAATTTTGGCGGAACGAACATACATATCACAGGGTAACTCCGGCTGAGCCACAAGCCCAGAAGCCAACCCAATATTTAAAATCAGTCCTAGAATAAAAGCTCTGCTCTTGAACATACTACCCTCCTATGCTAATTTAACGGACGTACTGAACCGTATAATTGAGCTTTTTTTCGGAATTCTTTTCCAGGGGAATCCTGAATTCAACGGTGAAAGCGTCTTTTTTGACATAGTCGTAATTATTATCAAAAATCTCCCATTTCCATCCAGTATTTAGATGTTCAATAACAGTGATTTCTATCTTTTCTTCTTTATGATTTCTAAGACTAATTTGGTAACTGTATCTATGTACTGATTCGCTAAGCCTTTCATAAGAAGTTTCAGTTCTTTCAACCACTATATCAAAGGCATTTCCTACATAGATTCTCACTTTTTCATCTTTGGGGGTGTGGTCTATTAAATCTTCCCCTACAAATTCTTGAGACTTATCTTCATCTTGTTTGTATACTCTAATTTTTCCTTGTGGTAAGGGAATTCCCAAGCCGTCCTTCTTTGAATTTAAAAACTCCAAATTTACTCTCACTTTATTCTTATCTCTTGCTCCATCATATGTAAAAACCTTTTTAGCAGTAACTGTTGCGCTGGGGAATAAAGTTATTTGTTTGATCTCTTTATCCTTAACAGTAGCAGGTCGAGTTAAGGTATATAAATGGTATTCAAAAAAGGCTTTTTCTTCAAAGGGAGTTATTTTCCGCCCATCCATAACTCGGCCCGATACTGTAATGGGAGCGAATTCTTCTCTTGCTCTATGAATATCACCAGCAATTAATTTTAATTTAGCATTTTCATAAGTGGCTCCGGAGCGATTATCTATAGATACCCATCCTGCCAGCTCCAAGTTTTTATCCTCTTTATCTATTACCGCGACATATTCGGCGTGCCAGTTTATTCCGCTGGTGAGGTAGCTGACTTCCGCCTCCTGTTTACCGGAAATATCACTGTCCAATTGCCAGACTAAAGTGGGGCGAGTGATCAAACCCTCTGGTAGGGCTGGGAAGAAAAGGTCTCTCACCTCTGCTCGGGAGATAATTCTGATGGAGCCACCTTGGTCTTTTAAGGTTAAACCGCCTCTATCAAAAGAGAGTAACTCCCCTTTATATTCCTTATCCTGCTTGGTGACTAACTGGATTGTTTTATCTATATATTTTTCCAAAATTTTTTCCGAGCTGACCAAATCAAACTGGTAATTTTGCTCTAAAATGGCCACCTGGTCCGGAAATTTCAGGGTTTTAAAATGAACCGAAGTGGGGTCAATCTGGCTGGCTACATCTTTAAACTTAATTTCAAATATCCCCTTTTTAAAATCCAGATTGCGGACTTCCCGGATTAAAGCTAAGTCCTGATTATAGACCGTCAAAAAAAGCTTGTCAGCAGTTTGTGAAAAAACTACTGAGTAGCCCAATAAAATTGTGAGTGCCAGAATTATTTTCTTCATTTTCCCCCCTGCTTTGAGGTTAAACTTTGTAAGTTTTCCTTTAATTTCTTCAAACGCATCTGCCAATCTTCTTTTTTAGCTTTTTCTTTGGCAATGATTTCGGCCGGGGCTTTGGCCAGAAAATTCTTGTCAGATAATCTCTCCTTATTTTTTCCTAAAAGAGATTTTAATTTATCAATCTCCTCTTCCAGCCGGTTTTTCTCCTCCTCCACATCTATCAAACCGGCCAGAGGCACATAAATTTCAATATCTTTCAGCACCCGGACGGCTGAATTTTCCGGTTTTTTCACCTTTCCGATTTCAAGTTTTTCGACCTTGGCTAATTCAATTATATAATTTTGATGCTCTATTAAACCCTCTTTGACGCCGTTATCCTCAACTTTGAGCAAAACCAGTGGCCTTTTGGAAGGATGCAGATTTATCTCCCATTTTATATTGCGGATGTTGACTATTATTTCTTGTAAGTTTCCCATAATTGATTCGGCTTTCTCATCTAAAAACTGGTTTTGGACTTCAGGCCAGCTTTCTAAACCGATGGTTTTACTTTCTTCCACCGGAAAAAGCAGATGCCAGATCTCTTCGGTGACAAAGGGGGTAAAAGGATGTAATAGTTTTAATATAGTTTCCAAAACACCGACTAAAACTTTTTGAGCTAAAAGAGAATCGGTGGCTGAATTGGTTGGCGCAAATCTGCTTTTAGCTGTCTCCAAATACCAGTCGCAGAAATCATGCCAGGTAAAATCATAGATAAGTTTAGCCGCGGCATTGAATTGGTAAACTGAGAGCCTTTTGTTAATCTCGGCTATGGTTTTATTTAATCTGGATAAAATCCAGCGGTCAGCTAAGGTCAGATTTTCTTGAGAGAGCGACTCTAGTAAATTCGGTTTAGGGACAAATTCTCCCAAGGAAAGCATCACCAAGCGGGAGGCGTTCCATAATTTGTTGGCAAAATTTCTCCCTTGTTCAAAAGTGTTAAAGGAGATACAGGGGTCCTGGCCGTCCGGAGCCGCTAAAACAATGCTGAATCGCAATGAATCGGTTCCGTATTCCCTGATTATATCCAGAGGGTCGATTCCGTTCCCCAAAGATTTGCTCATTTTAACCCCTTCTGCATCTCTGACAGTGCCGTGGATATAGACGTCTGCAAAAGGGACTTCTTGCCTGAATTCTAAGCCGGCCATCACCATCCGGGCTACCCACAAGAAAACAATTTCAGAGGCGGTAAAGAGCGCTTTGGTGGGATAAAATTTTTTCAAGTCCGCTGTCTCTTCCGGCCAGCCCAAAGTGGAAAAGGGCCACAACCAGGAGGAAAACCAGGTATCCAGAACATCCGGGTCCTGCTCTAGGTTGGAGCTTTGGCATTTTTTGCAAGCTGTCGGCGGAGTTTTGGAGACATTTATTTCCGAGCAATCTTTACAGTACCAGACCGGTATTCTATGTCCCCACCACAGCTGGCGCGAAATACACCAATCCTGAATATTTTCCAGCCAGTGTAGATAAACTTTTCCCCAATGCTCCGGATGAAAACGTAATTTCCCTTCTTGATAAACCTTTATAGCTGGCTCCGCCAAGGGCTGCATTTTAACAAACCATTGCTCTGATAAATATGGCTCAATCACGGTGTCACAACGGTAACATTTGGCTAAAGCAACTTGATAGGGAGTAATTTTTTCTATCAGTTTTTCTTTTTTCAATTCAGCCACTAATTTTTTACGACATTCATAGCGGTCTAAACCTTTATAGAAACCAGCGTTCTCATTCATACTGGCATCCGGATTCATCACCACTACTTTTTCTAAGTTATGCCTTTTAGCCATTTCAAAATCATACTTATCATGGGCAGGAGTAACTTTGACTACACCAGTTCCAAATTCTGGGTCAACCAAATGGTCTTCGATAATAGGGAGTTCTCTGCCTATAATAGGTAGAATGGCAGTTTTACCCACATATTTCTTATATCTTTTATCATTAGGATTAACAGCCAAGGCGGTATCTCCTAACATTGTTTCCGGTCTGGTAGTGGCAACTGTGAGAAAATCCTTGCTATTTTTTAAAGGGTATTTTATGTACCACAGATTCCCGGCAGTTTCCTCTCTTATGGTTTCATCATCTGAAAGAGAGGTTAAACAGCGGGGACACCAGTTGATGATATATTTCCCTTTGTAGATTAAACCTTTATTGTATAATCTTACAAAGACCTCTAAGACGGCATTGGTTAGCATCTCATCTAAGGTGAACCGAGTCCGAGGCCAGTCACAGGAACAGCCGATTTTTTTGAGCTGATTTAAAATATATTCTCCGTTTTTCTCTTTCCATTCCCAGACCAATTGGATAAATTTTTCTCGGCCTAAATCCCACTTGGTTTTCCCTTCACTGACTAATTTTTTCTCAATCATCACTTGGGTGGCAATTCCAGCATGGTCGGTTCCCGGCAGCCACATGGCTTCGTATCCCTGCATCCTTTTCCAGCGGATCAAAATATCCTGCAGGGTATTATTTAATCCATGCCCTAAGTGTAAGACATCCGTAATGTTAGGAGGGGGAATGACCATACTAAAGGATTCTTTGGGAGAATCGGCTTTGGCGTAAAAAATCCCGGATTTAAGCCACTGGTCGTACCATTTGGGCTCTACCGGTTTAGGGTTATACTGTTTGGGAATTTCTGCTTTCGGCATAATCTATTTTCGAAAATACTAAAAAATATTGCGGTTGTCAAGCAGCCCCATTTCTTCTACGATTTGGTTTTGAGCCATATTTATCTTATATTTTCCGCATGCCAGGTAGACCCGATAAATTTAAAGAGTTGGTTGACCTTTTAGCTTATTTACGTTCTCCTAATGGCTGTCCCTGGGATAGAAAGCAGACCCATACCTCTATTTTACCCAATTTAATTGAAGAAACTTACGAGGTGGTAGAAGCTATCCAGAAAAAGGATACCTCTAAGTTAAAAGAAGAGTTAGGTGACCTGTTATTGCAGGTTTTATTTCATGCCCAGATGGAAGCTGAATGGTTACCCCTACGGGATCCCGTTGAGGGACACCATGGTCAACTAAATGTTGACCAAAAGAAAAAATTTGACATTTATGATGTTATCGAAAATTTAATCCTCAAGCTCAAAACCCGCCATCCCCATGTCTTTAAAAAGAAAGAAAGTTTAACCAGTAAACAGGTTTTACAGAATTGGGAAAAAATCAAATTATCCCAGAAAAAAGAAAGCCATTCGGCTCTGTCCGGTTTACCCAAACACCTGCCGGCTCTGGTTAAGGCCTACCGGATGCAGGAGAAAATCTCCCGCTTGGGTTTTGAATGGTCAAAAAAAGAGGAAATTCTGGCTAAAATTGAGGAGGAGTTGAAAGAATTAAAGAAAAGTTTAAAATCTAAAAATTCTAAGAAAACCGAAGAAGAATTGGGAGATTTATTTTTGATTTTGGTGACACTTGCCAGAAAGTTAAAAAAAGACCCGGAGCTGGCTTTGAGAAGAGCTATTGATAAGTTTGTAGCCAGATTTTCCAGAATGGAAAAAGAGGTATCAAGAAGAGAAAAGAAAGTTTCTGATTTGAAATTGAAGGAACTGGAAAGATTATGGAAGAAGATTAAGTAATCATAGGCTGGGAACTTTTCTCCGCCTTGGCAGGTTGTGTCAGGACCTAGTCCTGACACTTGCGGTTTTTTGCTGTCAGGAGTAGCTCCTGACAGAACAATTGAAAGGAGATAATCTTTTATGTCGAAGAGGGTAGCGGTTTTTTTACTCGTTCTATTTTGTGTCTTACTTTTTCAGAAATGCCAAAATCAGAAACAGACATCCCGTGTGTACCACCGGTCAGGCGTAATCGCGGTTGATTCTGTTATCCTTTTAAACGGCGGTGTCCTCTTAAAAGGCGATACAGTCCAAATTGTGACAGAGAAATCTACTGAAGAAGGGACTTATGTCAGAACAAAAATGGATTCTGGACCAGTTTATGATGATTACATAGTGACGCTGTGCTGGCTAAAGGACAAGTCAGAAGGGATAGAACTTAGAACAGGGCAAATTATTACACTCCTGAAAGACCATCCATATGTTTTTGATAGAGTAGAAGATGGTTACTACTACGTTTCCGACAACGAACGAAGAATTAAGGTATCAAAAGAGCTGATAGTTTTCGATAACAGAGAGTTTTTTGAAAAGCATACAAAATAGGCTTTGTTTAATTAATATCGATTCTAACAAAAAAAATAACCCCAGCCAAAATCTGACTGGGGTTATTCTGTTACTATTTAATTCTACATCCTGTTAATCTCAATCAAATGACCGGTTCCTTTACCTTTTCCAACCGCGGTAATCCTGGTCGCATCCACACCTTTGGAAACCAGATAATCTTTAACCGCATCCGCTCTCTTCTGAGAGATGACCAGATTCACCTGTTTTCCACCAGAAGGATCAGTATAAACCGCCACTTCAATCTTGACATCTGTGTATGTCATCAGAGTCGCAGCAATCTCATCCAAGCGGGCCTTAGTGGCATCATCCAAAACAGTCTTACCCGGTTTGAACATGGGAGTAATAGTCGTCTTCGGCTCTAAAGGTGCCACTGTTGGACAACCCGTGGCATCTACCTGTATTCCTGCAGCGGTACCCGGGCATTTGTCAACTCCGTCACAGACTCCGTCGCCGTCTGAATCCATGGAAACTCCGTCTTTGTCCGCTTTGCAACCTTTAGCCGTTGTGGGTTGTTTATCCAAATGGTCTGGAACTCCGTCACCATCGGTGTCCAGAGGGCAACCCTTGCTGTCAACCTTGACGCCGGCCGGGGTGTTGGCACACTGGTCTAAGCCGTCATAAACTCCGTCAGCATCAGCATCCGTGGGACAGCCGTTGGCATCCACCTTAGCCCCTTTGGGAGTTTCCGGGCATTTGTCCAGCCCGTCACACACTCCGTCGCCGTCGGCATCCAGAGGACAACCATTGGCATCCACGATACATCCCAAAGGTGTATCCATGCACTGGTCCAGTTTGTCTGCTACACCATCCTTATCTGAATCTTTGGCTTTACCGGTATAGTATGTCACTCCGGCAAAAAGCTCCACCGCCCCTTTGGGTAAATCCAGTAGGTCTCTGTCTGCCTTTTCGAAATCAGATATGAAACTGGAAAGATAATGGAATTTTCCACCGAGATTTAGGGACAGATTTTCAGTGGGAAACCATTCCAACCCTAATCCACCAACCAGAGTAATCTGCTTATCTTTCAGCTCTAAAGTGTCGGTAGAGACGCTGGAGGGGAAGGTGATTGTATTTCCATCTTTATCGGTCACTTTCCAGAGTAAAATTCCGGCGCCTCCAAAAACATAAGGAGTCACCTTTTTGTCCGGCATGAAATGATAATAGGCCATGGCTTCCACTAACCAGTTCTGTTGTTTGGCACCGTCTTTTAGCCTAGAAAAAGTAAACCCTGCATCTCCTAATGTGTCTTCTGCCTGCCCAGTATTCAGATAGTAACCGCTGATCCCCACCGCCACATTTCTGGTCAGACCGTATCTTACTCCTAGGTTGCCTAAAAACCCGACGGTCCAGATATCAGAATCGGTACTATCATATACCATCAGTTTCCACAACCCTCCGTTACCGGAGATTCCCCATTTGTGGGTCAGATCTATGGCACCCGCACTGGCTACTAAGAGACATAACCAAATTAAGCAGATGCCGAATAGCAAAGTCTTCTTCATTATTCCCTCCTCCTTTTTTAAAAAAGGTTTATTATTTTTTCCCGCATTATATCCTTTACTTTTTATCGGCCCTCAATCCATAGACAAATTTGCAAAAGTATAAATCAGAATAAGTTATTTGTCAAGTATTTTTTTACTTTTTCTCTTTTAACTTTATAAAATTTGAGGACTTAGCTTTAAATAGTAAAAGAGAGGCTTGATATGAGTTCTATAAAGAGAAAATTTATTTATTACCTATCAGCCGGAAGATATCGTTATAGGTCACCAGAATTATCAGAAGCAGCAAAAAGGCCATCCCGATTTGCTGAATTAAGCTTCTCTGCTTTAGGGATAGCGGCCTGCCTCTTAGTTTTTCAATCAAGAGAAATAGAAGATGCCCTCCGTCTAAGGCCGGAATGGGTAAAAGATTAAGCAGGGCTAAGTTTACGGATAATAAAGCTGTAAAGGATAAAAGGGATAATATCCCCTGCCGGGCTGTCTCTCCGGCAATTTGCGCTATAAAAATCGGCCCCCCGATAAGCTTTAAGGAAAGAGTACCCGTGACTAAACCGTACAGAAATTTTAAGATTTCCGCGCAAAATGTAAAAGTTATGCTGACACCGGCGATGAAGGACTGGAAGATATTTAACTTTACCCGGGTTGCCACCGGCCCGATTCCGATTTTGCCTATTTCTTTGGATTTACCGGTTTCATCTAAGACCTTATCTTTTTTGGTCAAAATCTCTTTTTCAAAAACCTGTCCCCCTCTTTTCCATTTGACGGTGATTTTTTTCTCCGGGTGCTTGTGGATTAATTCCGACATCTCTTTAAAGTTTTTCACCGGAATACCGTTGATGGAGAGAATCTGGTCATTTTCTTTTATTCCAGCTAACTGGGCCGGAGAACCTTGGGAAACAAAACCGATTACAGTCTGGTCATCCTGGACTTTCTGTTGTCCGGCAAAAAAGAAGATTCCCCAGAAAAACAAAATGGCCAAAAAGAAATTCATGGCCGGGCCGGCTAAAATCACCAAGGCCCGGGTTAAAACCGGTTTGGAGACAAACTCCCAGGGCTGACCGGAAATTTCATCCGGATTTTCACCGGCTAATTTGACATACCCTCCTAAAGGAATCCAGGAAATCATATATTCGGTCTCCCCGATTTTTTTACCTATCATTTTGGGAGGAAAACCTAAGGAAAATCTTTCTACTCTTATGCCGGATTTTTTGGCCACTAAAAAATGCCCTAATTCATGCACAAAAACCAGAATTCCCAAAACAAACAAAGTTGATAGTATGGTTGTCATTTAATTTTTAATCAAAGTTAAGGTTTTTTCTCTCCCCCAAAGGTCTGCCTTTAAAATATCGTCCAAACTGGGGGCAGAAATTACTGAGTGAGAAGATAAAACTTCTTCAACTATTGGACAAATCCGGCTGAAAGGTATCTTTTCCTCCAGAAAGCAATTGACCGCCACTTCATTGGCGGCATTCAAAACTGCCGGGGCAGTTCCTTTTAATTTTAAAGCTTGGTATCCTAATTTAACAGCCGGAAATTTTTCTGTATCTGGTTCCTGAAAGGTCAAGGTTTTTACACTGGATAAATTGAACCCGTTACTGCTGGCAACTTTTCTTTCCGGGTAAAATAAGGCATACTGGATAGGCAGCTTCATATCGGTCGCTCCCATTTGAGCGATTATTGAGCCATCTATGAATTCTACCAAAGAGTGAACAATTGACTGAGGGTGAATGACCACTTTGATTTTTTCCGGAGCCATATTAAACAGCCAATGGGCTTCTATAATTTCTAAGGTTTTGTTCATCAGGGTGGCTGAATCTACAGTGATTTTCTTCCCCATCTTCCAGGTGGGGTGTGCTAAAGCATCCGAAACTTTGATTTCATCAAAATCCTTTTTATCCCGGTTTAAAAACGGCCCTCCGGAAGCGGTTAAAAAAAGGTTTTTCACCTCTTCTTTCTTGCCGGAAAAAAGACACTGAAAAATCCCGGAATGTTCACTGTCTATTGGTAAAATTTGGGCCTTTTTCTCTTGGGCTTTTTGGGTAACCAATTCTCCAGCCATGACTAACACTTCTTTGTTGGCTAATGCCAAGGTTTTTCCGTTTTCTATGGCAGTCAAACTGGGAAATAAACCCACCGAGCCGACCAGACCATTTATCACCATATCCGCGTCAGCTTGGGAAACCATCTCTTTTAACCCCTCGATTCCGAAAAGGAGCTTAGAGCCGGGAACTTTTCCCTTTAAAACTTGGTAGCTTTTTTCATCGGTAACGGTGACAAACTCGGGGTTAAATTTCAAAGTTTGAGCTTCTAAAAGTTCTATATTGGAATGACCCGAAAGCCCCCAGACTCTAAAATCCTGAGGAAAAGGCTCGATCACTTCTAAAGTATTGCGCCCTATTGATCCGGTTGACCCTAAAATCACCAAGTTTTTCATATAAGTAATATAAAACTCTATTTTATTTTTTCCAAGCCAAATAAGGTTAACCCCAATGTTCGTTTATACATCTATATATTTGACATCTATGTAAAAAACCCTTTTATTAAAGTTTAACGGTTTATCAGGATGAGTATCTTTAAGCAAAAATTAGCTGGTTTGAAAAAGCTAAAAGAGATACGTAACTTAAGCTTTAAGGATATAAAGAAAAAAGGAAAAAAGGTTCTTTTATATGTGATCTTATTTTACTTGGTTCGGGATTTAATTTTGTATGTGATTATCCCGGGACTTATCTTTTTCAGCGTCTGTGGCAATTAAACTTCTCATAAAACTTCCTATGTTTTCCAATAAAAACTCAATTAAGCTGGTTATTGGAATTTTGTTGCTTTTATCCCTTTCTTTTGCCCAAGAGACCAAAGACCTCCACTTAAAAAATATCAGGCAGCTGACTTTCGGAGGGGAGAATGCCGAGGCTTACTTTTCCCAAGGCGGGAAAAATATAATTTTTCAGTCCACTCGAAACGGATACGCATGTGACCAGATTTTTACCATGACTGCCAAAGGGAAAAAACTGAAACTGGTCTCCACCGGCAAAGGCAGATGCACCTGCGGTTTCTTTGCACCGGATAATAAAAATATTATCTTTGCCTCTACCCATGTGGATGAGGATTCCTGCCCGCCCAAGCCGGATTATTCACAAGGCTATGTCTGGCCCCTATACAAAACTTATGAAATTTTTCTGGCCAAACCGGATGGCTCTAATCTCAAGAGATTGACCGATTCTTACGGCTATGATGCCGAATGCGTCTTTTCGCCGGATGGTAAAAAAATCATATTTACTTCAGATAGAGACGGAGATTTAGAGTTATATGAGATGAACACCCAAGGCAAAAATGTCAAAAGGTTGACTAATTCTCCCGGGTATGACGGAGGTTCTTTTTATTCTCCGGATGGCAAGCTAATCTGCTTCCGAGCCCAAATAATTTCTGACTCAAACGAACTGAAAGATTATCAAAATCTTTTGCAACAGGGTTTAATCCGACCTTCCAAATTGGAAATTTTTATTATGAATGCCAATGGAACCGGAAGAAAACAAATTACCAATAATGGAGCTGCCAATTTCTGTCCCTATTTTTCTCCGGATGGTAAAAAAATCATATTTTCATCTAACATGCATGACCCCCAAGGAAGAAATTTTGAGCTTTATTTAATTAATATTGACGGGACTGGCTTGGAGCAGATCACCTACAACGATGTCTTCGATGCTTTTCCCATGTTTTCTTCGGATGGTAAAAAATTGGTTTTTGCCTCTAACAGGAACGCCAAAGTCAAGGGGGAGACCAATATTTTCATAGCCGATTGGGTGGATTAGAATCAACTCCGGTATGAACACTGATGTGGTAAAATATTATGCTCTCCGTGCCAAAGAGTATGAAAAAATATATTATAGACCGGAAAGACAAGCTGAAATTTTTCAGCTCTGTGAGTTTCTGAAAGAAGAGTTCAGAAATCTGAACTTACTGGAAATCGCCTGCGGGACCGGCTACTGGACCCAAGTGATTTCCGAGACAGCCAAATCTATTGTGGCAACCGATATCAATCCGGAAATGCTGGAAATAGCCCAGGGCAAAAAATACCCAGCGTCCAATGTCAGATTTAAAGTCTCAGATATTTTTAAAATGGATAACCTCGACGGAGAATTTGAAGCCGGCTTTGGAGGTTACATCTGGTCTCATATTCCAATTCAGGATTTGCCACAATTTTTAAATGAATTCCAGCAGAAAATTAAAAAAGGCGGCAAGGTAATTTTCATTGACAATAATCATCTTCCCGATTATAGTACTGCTATTGTAAAACAGGATGAATATGGTAACGGGTATCAGAAAAGAAACCTGGAGGATGGAACTGCCCACCTGGTATTAATAAATTATCCGGATAAAGAATTTATAGAAAGCGCGTTAAGTGGAGTCGGTAAAAACATAAAATATCAAAAGTTAAAATTCTATTGGACTATAAGCTATGAGACCATTTAAAAAAACCTGTCTGTATTTATTTTTATTTCTTGTTTGTCTTCTGGTCTTTCACTGTGCCACCACCGGTCCCGGTGGCAAAACATCCGTCATTTTAATCTCCACCGAGCAGGAGGTTTCCATCGGCAAACAGATGTCCGAGCAGGTGGATAAAGATTACATGATTTTAGGGGATACAGTAGTCCAAAATTATATTTCCCGGGTGGGACAGAAATTAGTCCAGGTCTCAGACCGCAAAGATTTGGAATATCATTTCACCGTCATAGACTCCAAAGAGATTAATGCTTTCGCTATGCCCGGAGGATACATTTATATCTACACCGGCTTATTGAAACTGATGGAGTCCGAAGCCGAACTGTCCGGGGTTTTGGGGCATGAGGTGGGACATATTGTCGCCCGGCATGGAGTCAGAAGATTACAGCAGGTTATCGGAATTAGTATTTTATTGGATATAGCTTTAGGGAAATCTTCTGAGGCAGTGAAACAAGGGGTCAGCGTAGGAATCGGCTTGATGCTGCAGGGGTTTTCCCGGGAAAATGAACTGGAAGCCGACTATGATGCCATTTTTTATATGTCCAGAGCTAGTTATAATCCGCAGGGGATGGTGGATTTGCTCAAAAAATTGGATAATTTAGATAAATCCGGCAAAAACGTGATTGAAAAATTAGCCGCCGACCATCCACCTACCGTTAAAAGAATTGAAGCTGCCCAACAAAACCTGGATTCTTTGGGGTACGCTAATTCCACGCTCCCTTTAATGCAAGAGGATTATAAGAAGATTAAGGATAGGTTAAAATAGCCGGGGATTCACTCACAAAGATGAAACAGATTTTTTATAAAGCCTAACCCCTCCCTAACCTTCCCCTAATAGGAAGGGAACATTCCCCCTCTCCTCTGAGGAGAGGGCTGGGGAGAGGTCAGTACTCTCCTTCATCCGTTCAATCCGCTTAATCTGCTGTGAATTTTCTCTTAAGAACTTTTCTCCGTCTCAGTAGACTTACCTTCCCCTTCTTTTTTCACTTCATCCAGATAATTCATCCTCAATTCATACAAAGCCAGCTCTAAATATTTCTTTTCTTCTTCGGATAAATTTCCTTTCGTTTTTTCTTCCAGCATCCCCAGCATATCAATCGAAAATTGAGCCTGGGCTAAATCTTTCTCCATTTTATCCGTGAGAGGATTTTTGACTTTCCCCATCTGCTGGTAAGCCGCGGTCTGAAACATTATCACCAGCTGTAAAAACAGATCTTTATCGACCGGCATATCAAAAGGATTTGGTGGTAGCTATCTTTTCAGTAATTTTTAAAATATCCAGGCGATACTGATTCATCACCGCCTGGGCCATCTCCTGGGGGTCTAAATTATAATCCTGCAAACCTTTGGTTTTGACCGGAGTGTTTTTGGAAGAGATATTTACTCCTACATGAATCTTGGTGGAAACTTTGGTTTTGACCACGGCCGCGATGGTAAGTTTGGCATCTCCGTCAAATAAGTCATCCCCCCAGCGCTGTAAAACATCCCCTCCTAAACGATGATTGAGCTTGTCTTTCAAAATGTGGATTAAAAGTTTCTGCCTTAAGATCGCTTTCTCAAAATCGGTCTCAAAATGCTCCACTAAAAAATGCAGCATCAACTCTGACTTGATGGGAGTTTTTTTCTTTCTATGCTTGATGTCCCACAAAAAATTGGGAGAGATCTCGCAGGGACCGATGAAAGCCACAATCGAATCGCCGATGATTTCGTAATTTTCAGCGGTCCAGTGTTCGGCGAGCTGTTCGCCGGTGAAAAAAATCTTATCCGGAATAAATAGGTAATTTAATTTATCCAATGTTCCCTAACCCGAATTTATCCTTATATCTTCTTAGGAAATGGGTTCTGAGAAGCTGATTTTCGGCTTTGAGTAGGAAAGGATCTTCTTCTATAATTTTGAAAGCCCATCGGCGGGCTTCGTATAAAAGTTTTAAGTCCCGGATTAAATCGGCCACTTTCAGCTCCGGCAGTCCATGCTGCTTGGTACCGAAAAATTCTCCCGGCCCCCTTAGTTTCAAATCCAGTTCGGCGATTTTAAATCCATCGGTGGTTGAGCATAAGGCCTGTAATCTTTCTTTGGCATCCAGGGAGAGTGGGTAATTAGCCATTAAAAAGCAGAAAGATTGCTCCGCTCCCCTACCTACTCTTCCTCTTAACTGATGTAATTGGGATAGACCAAATCTTTCGGCATGCTCTATCACCATTATGCTGGAGTTGGGGACATCCACCCCCACTTCGATAACGGTGGTGGAAACCAGGATATCAAATTCCCCTTTTCGGAATTTCTGCATGATGGCTTCCCGGTCGGTATTTTTAATCCGGCCATGAATTAAACCAACTCTGCGATTGGGAAATACTTCCTTTTTTAATTTCTCATAACCTTCGGTAGCCGCTTTCAAATCCAGCTTCTCGGTCTCTTCGATTAAGGGGTAGACAATATAAACCTGACGTCCGGAAGAGATCTTTTTGTCTAAGAAGCGATACACCTCCGGCCGGGTTTTTTCATCTCTCAAAATCGTTTCGATCGGCTTGCGGCCCGGGGGCAGCTGGTCAATCACCGAAACATCCAAATCACCGTAAGCCGTTAATGCCAAGGTCCGGGGAATAGGAGTGGCGGTCATAATCAAAACATCCGGCTGATGCCCTTTTTGCTTCAGAAGAGCTCTCTGCATAACTCCAAAGCGGTGCTGTTCGTCGATGACTGCCAGGCCCACACGGTAGAATTTTACTTTTTCCTGAATCAGAGCCTGGGTGCCAATAACGATGCTGGCTTCCCCTAAGGAAATTTGACCTAAGATAGCGTCTTTTTCTTTTTTGGGAACCGAACTGGTCAATAAAACTATTTTGATTCCTAATTCCTCCGCTAATTTATGAATGGTCAAATAATGCTGTTCTGCCAAAATTTCGGTGGGGGCCATAAAAGCCGCCTGATAGCCGGATTCCACTGCCATCATCATAGAGATTAGAGCTACGACGGTCTTACCGGAGCCGACATCCCCCTGCAAAAGCCGGTTCATCGGTTTTTTGGACATCATATCATGGGCAATTTCTCTTAAGACTTTTCTCTGGGCTTCGGTTAATTTGAAGAGAAGCTTGTTTAACAACTGCTTGATTAAGGAGCCGGGCTTTTGAAAAGGGATACCTTCCGGAGAATCGGTCAATCTTTTCTTTCTTAAAGCCAGCATCAGCTCCAGATAAAAAAGCTCATCAAAAGCCAGACGCTGGCGGGCCTGTTCAGCCACGCTTAAATTTTCAGGAAAATGGATATTTTTTAAAGCCCAGGACAACGGCAGCAAATGCTGCTCTGAAACAATCGGCTGCGGCAGAGTTTCCTCTACCACCTGCTCCACTCTTTCTAAAAACGGTTTTAAGATTCTCCTGAAGCCACGACTGTCTAAATTCAGTTTTCTCAAGCGGGCCGTGGAGGGGTAAACCGGGATTACTCTCCCGGTGTGGATTAGTTCATCTCCGTTGCCGGAGATAATTTCGAACTCCGGATGAGCCATTTGCAGACCGTTGTAAAAACTTATCTCTCCAGAGGCAATCACCACATCCTCGGCTTCAAAGGCATTCTGAACATATTTCAGATTGGCAAACCAGATTAAATTTAAATATCCGGTTTTATCTTTGAGGATTACCTGAAATCTGTTTTTTCTCCCTTTTTTGATTCCCAAAGCTTCCACTTTACCGATGACTGTGGCTTGAGTATTGGGTTGCAGCTGATTGATGGGGGTAAAGGTAGAGCGGTCTAAATATTTGCGGGGTAAATAATATAAAATATCCTCAATGGTCTTTATTCCGACGGAGTTTAGCACCTCCGCCTTTTTGGGACCAATCCCTTTCAGATATTGTACTGGAGATTCGATTTGACTTTTTGGCATAGATTTTTGCCAATTATATCAATAAAATTTAAAAAATTATGGTTGTCAATTAAAATATTTCTTGCTTTTTACAGAAAAACGTATATATTACGATAACTCTTTGAAAAAAAGCAACTTATATGGCAAAAAAATGTCAAGTTTGCGGTAAAAAAACCAGTTTTGGAAATCAGAGGAGCCACGCCAATAAAGCCAGCCGAAGGCGCTTCTTTCCTAACTTGAAGAAAGTCAATGCCTTAATAGATGGAGTTAAAAGAAAGATATTGGTCTGCACGGCCTGTATTAAGGCCGGCAAGGTCCAAAAAGCAGCTTAAAGATTTAAGAATAAGCGTTTACCCTCAATTATTTTGGCTTTCTCATAAAAGTCGGTACCTCTAAGTCTTCTGTTGACTTTGGATTAAAGACATCCTGCTGCCTGAATGACCAGCCCGATTTTTTGGCAGAATTCGGCTTTTCTAAGATTAATTTTCTAGTGGTCACCGCTTCCATAGGTCTGGTATATTGTTCATGGGCTTTGTTATTGGAAAAACCGGTAGCTATTACGGTAACTTTTATCTCATTTTTCAAGTTTTTATCCAAGACTGCCCCGAAGATAATATTGGCCTCATCCCCGGCCGCTTCATAAATCACGCTGGCCGCTTCGTTGACATCATATAAGGTCAAATCATCCCCTCCGGTGATATTTACCAAAACCCCTTTGGCTCCGGCTATGGAGACATCTTCCAGAAGTGGTGAGGCAATCGCTTTCTGAGCCGCATCCACGGCTTTGTTATCGCCTGAGCCGTAACCGGTTCCCATAAGAGCATCCCCCATTTCCGACATCACGGTTTTGACATCCGCAAAATCTAAATTGACCAGACCCGGCACGGAGATTAAGTCTGATATTCCTTTGGTGGCTTGCAGTAAAATTTCGTCAGCCAATTTGAAAGCGTCGGTAAACAAGGTCTGCTTATTGGCAATCGAAAGCAATCTTTGATTAGGGATGATAATTAAAGTATCTACTCTTTCTTTGAGCTCTTTTATTCCCAAAAGGGCATTGGCCATCCTTTTTCTCCCTTCAAATTCAAAGGGCTTGGTCACTACACCAACAGTCAGGGCACCGGACTCTTTGGCAATTTCCGCTACAATCGGGGCGGCTCCGGTTCCGGTTCCCCCCCCCATACCTGCCGTCACAAAAACCATGTTGGCTCCTTTTATAGCTTCAGCCACCTGCTCCCGGTTTTCCTCAATAGCTCTTCTTCCTACCTCCGGTATGGAGCCGGCTCCCAGACCTTTGGTCAGCTCTTTTCCGATTTGGATTTTTAAGGTGGCTTTGGAGGCATCCAGGGCCTGAGCGTCTGTATTCATAGATATAAAATCTACTCCGGCCAGACCGGCTTCAATCATGCGGTTTATGCCGTTTCCACCGGCACCTCCCACTCCCACTACTTTCATGTTGGCGTAATTTAAACTGTCCAGATCCAGTTCAAACATGGTAATTCCTCCTCTGTTTTAAAAGTATTCGTTAAACCAATCTTTCATGGTTTCTTTGAATCGGTAAAAAATCTTTTTGTTGTTCTTATGATTGTATCCAAAATTATTTTTCTGATCTAAACCGTATAGGACCAGCCCCAGGCTGGTGGCAAAGATGGGGCTCTGGGCTAAATCGTGTAAGTCTATAAATCTCTGAGGCCGGCCTAATTTGACCGGTAGATCCAAGACTTGCTCCGCCATTTGCACAACTCCTTCTAGAAGAGAGCCGCCCCCGGTTAAAACTACACCGGCTGCCATAAAAGGGGCTAAACCGGTTTTTTTCACTTCCCGGTTGACTAAACTGAAAAGTTCTTCCATTCTGGGCTCTATAATATTGGCCAAAACCTGGCGGGAAATCTCTCTATTTTCCACTCCCCCTACGTTTTGGACCGTGACCAGCTCATCTGCATCCACCAAGGACGCCAAAGCACAGCCGTAACCCTTTTTGAGCATTTCGGCCTGCTCTACCGGAGTCCGCAGACCAATGGCGATATCATTGGTAACATTTTGGCCTCCGATTCCTAAAACTGAAACGTATCTTAAACCCCCTTCATAAAATATAGCTATGTCGGTAGTGCCTCCGCCTAGGTCGATTAAAATCACTCCTAAGTTTTGTTCTTCGGGAGACAAAACTGCATAACTGGAAGCCAGAGGTTCCAGCACTATTTCATCCACTTTCAAACCCACTTTTTGAATACATTTATAAATATTCTGGGCCGGAGTCGAGGCGCCGGTGACAATATGAACCGAGGCCTCTAATCTCATTCCACTCATCCCCAGAGGATTCTGGATTCCGTCCTGTTCATCAACCGTAAAATCTAAGGGTAAAATATGAATTATTTCACGCTCTTGAGGTATAGCTACATTTTTGGCGGCTTCAATTACCCGGTTGACATCTTTGACTTTGATTTCATTATGGGAACTGGAGACTGCTACCACACCCCGGCTGTTGATGCTTTTGATATGGTCTCCGGCAATTCCGGCCAAAACTGAATCAATTTTTACCCCGGCCATCATCTCCGCGTCTTCGATAGCTTTGGAAATGGCTAAAACGGTTTTTTCTAAATCCACCACCACTCCTCTTTTTAAACCCAAAGAAGGGGCCAGACCAATCCCGATGATTTTGGGTTTCAGATTTTCTTGAATTTCAGCTACAACTACGCCGATTTTGGTGGTTCCTATATCCAAGCCGACCAACCAATCCTGATTTTTCATATTCGGGCTAATTTGCTCTCTTTGTCCTCTTTGAATTTCAGAACCGCCATATTTTTAAATCTTAAATCTACTGAGCGTAAATTTTCTTCTCTTTGCAATACCTCTTGCAGTCTTTTGAGTTTGGTCTCCCAATCCCCCACTCCCAAATTCACTTTCAAGCCGTCCGGCATAAAATAGACTGCAAGATTCTTTTCATTCTCAACCGATATTTCCGAAATCCGATTGGCCAAACTCAAATCTTTTTTCAAAAATATCTGGTATAAATCCCAGGCCAAATTAAGCTCCTTATGCTGGAGTTTTTTGTAATATTTCACCGGGGAAAAACTGCAGCCCGTTATAACGGGCAGGTCTTCCGCCAAGCTGTCCAGAGGAATCAGCTCCAAATCCAAAGATAGACCGAATAATCTTTTGGCCTGTACCAGGATTATGGCTCTTTTTTCTTCAATGGTAACTGTTAACTGATTGGGCAAAACTCTTCTGGCATCGACGCTTCTGATTCTGGGGTCGGCCAGCAATTTTTCTTCTATTGTTTCTAATTTGATTTTAAAAATATTTTTTCCATACAGGGCCTGAAAGTTTTGGTCTAATTGTTCGCTCGGAATTTTTTGGTTACCTTCCCAGTTTATATAAGAAAGTTTGAAGAAAGAAAACCAGGCCCATAAAGGAGTGGTGGCCAAAATAGAAAAAATGAATAAGGCGAAGATTATCTGTTTTATTTTCTGTTTATGGTTCATCTCAACTGTTATTTAAAAGTTCCTGGCCTACTTTATAAATATCTCCGGCTCCTAAGGTAATCACTAAATCCTCTTTTTTCAAAAACTTTTTTAAAAATGCGGCCACATCTGAGGTTTTGGGTACGTAGAAAACCTGTTTATGTCCGGATTTTTTAGCCGCTTCAGCCACTAATTCTCCGCTTACCCCCGGAATCGGCTCTTCCCGGGCCGGGTAAATGTCGGTGACAATCAGGATGTCAGAATTGAAAAAAGCCTTCCCGAATTCCGGATAAAAATCCTTGGTGCGGGAATACAGATGAGGTTGAAAGACTGCGATAATTCTTTTATCCCAGCCGGATTTAGCCGCTTGCAGAGTGGCTTCAATTTCAGTGGGATGGTGGGCGTAATCATCCACCACCATGATTCCATCTTTGACCCCCTTGACTTCAAATCTGCGATTGACCCCTTTGAATTCTTGCAAGGCCTTTTTGATTTTCTCCCAGGGGATTTCTAATTCTAGTCCTACGGCTAAGGCAGCTAAAGAGTTTTTGACGTTGTGGATTCCCGGAACCTGTAAATTGAGAGCTCCTTTTTCTTTTCCATTGACTTTGACTTTGAATTTGGAGCTACTTTCATGAAATTGGATATCATAAGCTTCGATATCTGCCTGAGGCACTGTTCCATAGGTGATTATGGGTCTTTGAATCTGGGGCATCAGACTCTGCAAACTGGCTTCGTTTAGGCATAAAATCACATTGCCGTAAAAAGGGACTTTATTCATAAACTCCAGAAAGGCGGCTTTGATTTCGTCTAAGTTTTTGTAGCAGTCCAAATGCTCGGCTTCTAAATTGGTCACCACTGCAATAGTCGGGGAAAGTTTTAAGAAGGAGCGGTCGAATTCATCCGCTTCTGCTACCAGATACATCCCCTTACCCAGCTTGGCGTTGGATTCTAAATTCAGCACCCGGCCGCCTACTATAATGGTTGGATCAACCCCTCCTTCGCTGAGAATCTGTCCAATCATGGATGTTGTAGTGGTTTTCCCGTGGGTTCCGGCTATGGCAATCCCGAATTTCATCCGCATTAATTCAGCTAACATTTCCGCCCGGCGGATTACCGGAATTTTATTTTCTCTGGCGGCTCTAACTTCCGGATTCTCCTCTTTGACTGCCGAGGAAATGACCACCACATCCGCACCTTTGACATTGGATTCCTGGTGACCGGTGAAAATCTGGGCCCCTAATTTGGCCAGGTGCTCGTTAGTTTCAGAAGATTTTAAATCCGAGCCGGAGATTTTGTATCCCAAATTAAGCAAAATTTCGGCTATGCCGCACATCCCCACTCCGCCGATTCCCACAAAATGTAAATGCTTGAATCTTTTAAAGTTCATGCTGGTCGGATTTTAAAATCTGTTCGATTTCGTCTAAAATTTCAGTCAAGGCATTAGGTCTACCCAACTTTTTACTATTGCCACTCATCTGTTTTAGCTTTTGCTCATCTTTGAGCAAATCACTGGTTTTAGAGAGCAGCGTCACTTGCTGCAAATTTTTTTCCTCAATTACTATAGCCGCACCATTTTTTTCTAAAACCTGAGCATTATATTTCTGGTGTCCGGCAGTAGCATAAGGATAGGGAATCAAAATGGCCGGTTTGCCGCAACCGGTAATTTCGGATAAGGTTATAGCACCAGCCCGGGATACCACCAAATCACAAGCTGCATAAGCCGAACTCATATCTTCGATGAAATTAAAAATCTGCACCGGATTTTTACTATCTTCCAAATTCTCTTTTATTTTCTGGTAATCTTTTTCCCCGGTTTGCCACAAAACTTGGAAACCAAGTTCTTGAGCCGATGAATTCAAATCTTCTAAAACTGCATTATTTATGGAGGAGGCACCCTGACTCCCACCCAAAATTAAAACCGTTTTTTTATCCTGCTCCAAGTTAAATTTTTTCATAGCTGATGTTTTATCTGTTTTAAAAATCTCCGGTCTGACCGGATTTCCGGTCACTTTCAATTTTTTTTTTACCCAGAAATATTTTTGGGATTCATCGTAAGCCAGAAAAACCTTTTTTGCAAAAAGGGACAGAATCCTGGTGGTAATCCCCGGAAAACTGTTCTGTTCCTGAATAAAAGTCGGTATCCTCATCAAACTGGCTGCTAAAACAGCCGGAGCAGATACATAACCGCCTGTTCCGATTACCGCTTGCGGTTGAATTTGTCTTAATATTTTAATGCTTTCTACCATACTCTTCATCAAAAAAAAAATTACTTTAAAGATTGATAAGTTCAATCCCCGTTTTAATCCTCTGACAGATAGATAGAATAGCTTATACCCTCTTTCAGGCAGGATTTTGGCTTCTAGCCCTCTTTTAGTTCCCATAAAATAAACTTGCGAATTCGAATATTTTTTTTTAATCCCTTCCGCTATGGCAATGGCTGGAAACAAATGCCCGCCCGTCCCTCCTCCGGCTAAAATTACTTTGTTCATTTATAGTGAGCTGGTCGAACTATCTATGGTGAATTAATTGAACCCATCAATCAAAGGTATATCTTTTTAGGTGACTTTTCTTTGAGATATTCAAAAGCACGCCTGTAGCCACAAAAGACATTAGCAATGAACTTCCTCCATAGCTCAAGAAAGGTAAAGGAACCCCGGTGGTGGGTAGGACCCCTATCACCACCCCGATATTAATTAAAGCACAAGTAAAAATGGAAAAGGTGATGCCCAGAGCCAAAAAATATCCCAAGGGGTCAACCGCCTGAGAAGCAATCACAATTCCCCGCCAGGCAATTATCAAAAATAAAAACAAAACCCCCAAAAGGCCGATAAAGCCGGTTTCCTCACCTAAGGTGGCGAAAATAAAATCTGTATGCGGCTCCGGTAAAAAGAAAAACTTCTGTTTTCCTTCAGCCAAACCCACCCCTTTCAAGCCACCGTTACCTAAGGCCAAAATTGATTGCTTGACCTGATAGGAGCCGGCCATGGGGTCTTTCAGAGAATTAAGATAATCGTCTATCCGGTCTTTTTCATAACCTAAACCAAAAACCAGGATGACAAATCCTACTATACCGGGTAATGCCAAAAGCAAAAGATGTTTTAAGCGGGCTTTGGCTACGAAAAGCAGCAGAAAAAAGACCAAAGTGATGGTGAAAACCGAACCCAAATCCGGCTGTTTCATTATCAAGCCAACATAGGCAACTAAAATGAAAAAGTAAGGGATGAGCAGATGCTTAAATTCCCTCATTTTATCCAATCTCTTGGCCAGAGTGGTGGCCATGAATAAAATTAAGGTATAGCGAAAAATTTCCGAAGGCTGAATGCTGATGGGACCCAGCCTAATCCAGCGGTGAACCCCTTTAATGGCCGGTAAAAATAAGACCGCCGCTAAAAGAAAAAAACCTAATACTAGAAAGAATTTCGACATTCTGCCATACCAGTGGTAATCGATTTTAAAAGCCAGAATGAAAAAAAACATGGAGAGCAGAACCCACATAATCTGCTTTTTGAAAAAGAAAAACTGGGTTTTAAAACGGCTCTCGGCCATAACGGCTGAAGAGCTGTAGACCATCACTGTTCCAATGGCGGCTAATATCAAAAGTGAAATTAGAACCCAGATGTCAAAATTGGCTTTCCTTTTTATTGCGTAATTATCCATTTTACTTGAGCTTGGCTACCTCTTGTTTGAAAACTTTTCCTCTTTCTTCAAAATTTAAAAACATATCAAAACTGGCGCAGGCCGGGGATAGCAACACCGCATCTCCGGCTTGGGCTTTTTTGTAAGCTGTCTGAACCGCCTCGGCTAAATCTTGGGCTTCCACAGTTTCAGTTAAGGAGCCGAGTACGCTTTTTATCTTTTCCTTGGCTTGTCCGATTAAAATTAAAAGTTTCACTTTGTCTTTGACTAAGCTAGCCAGTTTGGAAAAATCTCCTCCTTTGTCTTTGCCGCCGGCAATTAGAATTATGGGATTAGCGACACTCTGCAGAGCATACCAGACCGAGTCTACATTGGTGGCTTTGGAGTCGTTGATAAATTTTATGCCGTTAATTTCTGCTACCGGCTCTAATCTGTGTTCCACCCCTTTGAACTCTTTTAAAACTTCCGCGATGGTTTCCGGTTTGACCCCCAAAATGGTGGCAATCAAGCTGGTGCAAGCGGCGTTGGAGAGATTATGAGGACCCTTGATGCCGATTTGGTTTATATCTATGATTCTTTTTTCTTTTCCACCTAATTTCACAATCAGATTTTTATCCTTGATGTAAGCTCCTTCTTCTAAACCTGTACTGGTGCTGAAAAATAAGACCGGGGCTTTGATTTCAGCAGCTTTTTTTCTTAAGAGCAAATCGTCATAGTTTAAAACTGCAAAATCGGACTTATCTTGGTTTTCAAAAATTCTGAATTTGGCTTGGATGTAGGAATCTACATTGGGGTAACGGTCCAGATGATCCGGAGAAAGATTTAAAATGGCAGATATTCTGGGTTTGAACTCCTGGATTTTTTCCAGCTGAAAGCTGGAGACCTCCAAGACTACGATTCCCTCAGACGTTATCTGACTCAAAACTCCGGAAAACGCCACCCCGATATTTCCGGCTACCCAGGTTTTTCTCCCGGCTTTTTTTAAAATTTCTCTCATCAGGGTAGTGGTAGTGGTCTTACCGTTAGAACCGGTTATAGCCACAATTTCAGCCGGGCAGAGCCAATAAGCTACCTCGATTTCGGAGAAGACCGGTAGGCCTAAAAATTCAGCTTCTTTCACGATGGGTATATCGCCGGGGACACCGGGACTTAGGACGAGATAATCTTTTTCCTGCAGAAGTTTTGGTGAATGTTCTCCGGTCTCAAAATCAATTTTTAATTTTTTTAACTCATTGGTCTCTGATTTTAAAATTTTCTCATCTTTTAAATCGCTGACAAAAACTTTGGCCCCCAATTCTTTTAAGGTTTTGGCCAAAGCCAACCCGGAGCGGGCCATCCCCAAAATGGAGATTTTTTTTCCTACGATTCTGTCCACTCTTAAAAGCTCCGGCTCGGTACCGGCTAACTGAGATATGAAAACTATCATCTGATTTTTAAAGTTGATAAGGTTAACAGGGCGAACATGGCTCCTAAAATCCAAAAACGGACTACCACTTTAGATTCCTGCCAGCCCAATACTTCAAAATGATGGTGCAAAGGTGCCATTTTGAAAATTCTTTTTCTCTTCCATTTGAAAAACCCCACTTGCAGAATGACGGAAAGGGCTTCGGCTACAAATACTCCTCCAACTAAAACTAAAAGCAGTTCTTTTTTAATTAGAATAGCCAGGGTACCTAAAGCACCTCCCAAAGCCAGAGAGCCAGTATCCCCCATAAAAACTTCAGCCGGATGAGCATTGAACCACAGAAATCCCAAGGCGGCACCCAAAACTGCTCCACAATAAACAGTTAACTCTCCGGAACCTTCTAGATAAACAATATTCAAATAGCGGGAAAAATCGACCCGTCCGGTCACGTAGCATAAAGCCGCAAAAGCCAAAGCACAGATACCTACCAGACCGACTGCCAAACCATCTAAGCCGTCAGTTAAATTGACCGCGTTGGAGGAACCGGCGATGACCAAAATCACAAAGGGGATATACAGAATCCCGAATTCTAAGTAATAATTTTTTAAAAAGGGAATATTGGTGGAGGTGTCGAAATTTTTAGCCACCGGGTTGGTGTATAAGATAAAACCTAATATCAGCCCTAACAGGATTTGTCCAATTAATTTCTGCCGTCCCACCAATCCTTTGGGAAGTTTTTTTACTACCTTTAAATAATCATCTAGAAATCCCAAGATTCCCAGCCAGATGGTGCTCAAAAGAACCAACTGGATATAGGGATTGGACAAATCCGCCCATAAGACTGTGGGACCCACCACACTGGAAAGAATTATCAATCCTCCCATGGTAGGTGTCCCCTCCTTCACCATGTGTGTGGTAGGCCCATCAGTCCTGATTTTGGCCGCTACTTGATTGGCTCTCAATTTTTTTATGATCCAAGGACCCAAAACAAATGAAACCAGAAGAGCGGTGACCGTGGCATAGGCGGTTCTGAAAGTGATATATTTAAAAATGTTAAAAAAAGATACAGTATCACTCCAAGGGTAAAATAAGTGATAGAACATGCTAGCTTTGATTGGGGTATAAGTTTTGGACTCCTGCGACAATCTCTTCCATTTTCATTTTGCGCGAGCCCTTGACTAAAATCCAGTCCCCCTCCTTTAGATTTTCTAAGAGAAGCTGAAGCGCCAAATTATTGTCTGAAAAATTAAACACCTTTTCTTTGGGCAAGCCGGATTGAATGGCACCGGCAGCGATATGTTTAGCCAGCTCTCCCACTGTTATCAAGAGAGCGACACCTAAATTGGCCGTTTTTTGACCCACCTGTTGATGAAACTCTTCTGATTGTTCTCCTAATTCTAACATATCCCCCAAAACCGCAATTTTCTTTCCCTCTGATTTTATCTGCATCAGAGATTCCAGAGCCGACTGCATGGAAGTGGGGTTGGCGTTGTAGCTGTCGTTGATGAGATTTACTCCTCCGATTTTTATGGTCTCCATCCGGAATTTGGCAGGCTGATAATTGTTCAAAGCTTCAATGGCTTTTTCCGGCTCAATTTTGAAAAGATTGGCTACCGCAATGGCGGCTAAGGCGTTATAAATATTGTGGTGACCTAAGAGATTTAATCTGACGGCCAATTTTTTATTGAGCTTGAAGTCGATATGTCCGTTGCCGCTGATTAATACTTCGTTGGCTTGAAAGTCGGCTTTATTTTTTATGCCGTAAGAGACCACTTTATGTCTTTCACGTTTGATTTTTTCTTGGATGAAGGGGTCGTCGATGTTTAAGACCACGGTTTTATCCGGTGGCAGGTTATCCAGAAGCTCAAATTTGGCTTGGGCGATTTTTTCCAAAGAATGCAAAGATTCTAAATGAGCCGGACCGATGTTGGTGATTACTCCCACACAGGGCCCGGCAATTTTAGTCAGCTGGGCAATCTCCCCTAAGTTGCTCATCCCCAATTCTAAGACCGCTATCTGGGTTTCCGGTGTGAATTCAAAAATGCTCAGAGGAACTCCAATCTGGTTATTGAAGCTTTCTTTGGCTTTCAAAACTTTATATCTGGAGGAGAGAACCTGGGCAATCATCTCCTTGGTGGTGGTCTTGCCATTGGTGCCGGTCACAGCCACCACTTTAAGGTCTAATTTCTGTCTATACCATTTGGCTAACTCATGTAAGGTCTTTTTGGAATCTTCCACCAGGCCCACCGGAACCGCTAAATTCTCCGGAACTTTATTTAATTTGCTCTTTTCAACGATGACCGCCTTAGCCCCTTTTTGGACCGCCTCCTGGATAAAATCATGCCCGTCAAATTTTTCCCCTTGTAAAGCTACAAACAGATTTCCTTTTTGCAGGGTGCGGGTATCAATGGAAATTCCCTGAATCAGCTCCCCGTTTCCGTTTTGAGCTTCTCGCAGGGCTTTGCCGTTGGCAAATTTTCCTAATTCTTTTAAGGATAAGCTAAGCATTTTTGTACCCCTTTTTGGCTAAAATTTCTTCCACGGTCTCTTTATCCGAGAAGTGGTATCTTTTATCTTTTATAATCTGGTAATCCTCATGCCCTTTCCCGGCTAAAATCAAGGTGTCATCTTCCTTGAGGTAGCTGACCGCTTTTTCAATCGCCTTTTTTCTGTCCATAACAATTTCATAGTTTTTTTTCTTTATTCCGGCTATAATATCTTTGACGATTCTTTTGGGGTCTTCCGAGCGGGGATTATCAGTGGTGAGAATCACAAAATCTCCCTTTTCGGAAGCAATCTTCCCCATCAGCGGTCTTTTCCCCTGGTCTCGATCCCCTCCGCAACCGAAAACGATTATAATTTTACCGGAAGTTAACTCCCGGGCGGCCTGTAATATCATTCTGAAAGCTTCCGGGGTATGGGCATAATCGATGATGACGTTGAAAAGCTGCCCTTTTTTGACGGTCTGGATTCGGCCTGTGACGTTTTTTACTTTTTCCAATCCCTCTTTAATAGTCCCTGGTTTAAGCCCACTGGCATATCCAACCGCCCAGCTGGCTAAAGAATTATAGAGGTTGAATCTGCCTAAAAGTTGTAAGTTCAGCTCCTGAATTCCGCCAGGGGTTTTAAATTCTATAAAGGAACCATCCCAGCCCAAATTGTAATAGAGAGGATGAAAATCAGCCGTTTTATCTTCTAAGCCGTAAGTCAGATTTTTAACTTTGGATTTTTTGTAAAAGAATTTCCAGTTTTTATCATCTTTGTTGAGTATGGCAAACTTATCCTTCCCTTTTAAGGATTCAAAAAACATCCCCTTGGTATCCCGGTAATTTTTCATGGTTTTGTGAAAATCCAGATGCTCCCGGTTTAAGTTGGTGAAAACAGCTATATCAAAATCAATACCGGCCACTCGGTTTAGAGCCAGAGAGTGGGAGGAGACCTCCATCACCACATTTTTGACTTTTTCTTTCTGCATCTCATGAAACATCTGTTGCAAATCCAGAGATTCCGGAGTGGTGTTGGTGGCTGGAATTTTTTTACCATCTATTAAGTAAGCGATGGTTCCAATCAGTCCGGTTTTTTCTCCGGCTTCCTCTAAAATCGATTTGATTAAATAAGTGGTGGTGGTTTTACCATTGGTGCCTGTGACTCCGATAATTTTCAATTTCTGGCTGGGATAATTGAAAAATATATTGGAAAGCTGGGCTAAACTTAAGCGAGAGTCCGGCACCAGAATCTTGGCCGGGGCTTGGTAATCTCCATTTTGCTCCGCCACAATGGCGCAAGCACCCTTTCTGATTGCCTGCTGGATATATTTGTGACCATCCTGCCTGAAACCGGAGATGGCTACGAATAAATCATTTTTTTTCACTTTTTGAGAATTGTAGCTTATCCCTCTGATTTTCAAGCTCAAATTTCCCACTACTTTTTTGGTAGCTAAATCCTTGATTAAGTTTCTTAGAGTTACTTTTGAGCTCATTTTGGGTTTTGACATTCAAAGTAAACTTTGGTTTTACCTTGTAAGGGAGAGCCGGCTTTGGGTATCTGCTTGCTAACTAAACCGGAGCCGGAAAACTGAAAAGAAATTTTCTTGTTATTCAAAATTGCCATAGCTTCCCGAGCTGTTAATCCCACTAAATTGGGAACCACCATTTTTTCTGAATTTTCTGTTGTCACTTGAGATTCCTTGGTGACAGATGCAGTTTTCATGACTTTTGGCTGGGGTTGTTCCTCTTCCGCATAAACCAAATTCACCAGACCCACCTTACTTTCTTCCGGCTGAAAATCTGGTTCAACTCTGGTGAAAGACTCTTTTTGGGTCTGCAGTTTGCGAATAGGATTTTCCGGCAGAGAGACCAATTTGGTCACAATCTTTTTGAAAACCGGGGCTGCCACGTGTCCACCTAAATGTTCTCCTTGGGGAGAATCGATTAAAATCAGACCGACTATCTGCGGATTGGCAGAAGGGAAAAAGCCCACAAAGCTGGCTATATACTTCCCTATTTCATATCCTCGGCTTCCCACCTTCGCTTTTTGAGCGGTACCGGTTTTTCCGGCAATGGAAAAGTCCGAAAGTTTGGCATTCTGCCCGGAGCCGGATTCTACCGCTTCCTGCAAAAAGTCGGTCAAAACCGAGGCGGTCTGTTGGCTGATGGCTCTTTTTACCGGGGTGGGTTGAAATTGCATAATCGGTTCATCGTTTTCATCCAGAATGGTTTTTATCATATACGGTTTCATCAGAATTCCACCGTTGGCTAAAGCGGCATAAGCCCGGATTAACTGCAGAGGGGTGACCGCCACACCTTGCCCGATGGCAATATTGGCTAAACCGATTTCCGACCATCTGGAGGGGGAGGATATATACCCCTTGGATTCACCCGGTAAATCGATACTGGTCGGTTCACAGAAACCGAAACGTTTGGCATAATCATACAACAAATCCTTTCCTACCTCTTTGGCCACCTTGGAAATAGCGATGTTGCTGGAATGCACCACCGCCTCCCTGAAAGTCAGCCATCCTTTCTTTTTTACGTCATGCAGAGTGTGTTTGCCAATCTTATATTTCCCCATTTCAGCATAAATTAAATCTTCCGGCTTTTTGAGATTCTGCTCCAAGGCTGCCGCGGCTACCACTATTTTGAAGGTGGACCCCGGCTCTAGTTGGTCCGCTATTACTCTGTTTTTGAAAGGAACATCTTTTCCGGGTTGGTAATAATCACAGGCCAGAATCTCTCCGGTATGAGGGTCGATGAAAATCCCCATGCCGGATTGGGAGGAGGTGGAATCGACTGCTTTTTTAAGTTCCACCTCCAAAATCCATTGTAGTTGGCTGTCCAGAGTCAAAACCAGACTTTTGCCGTTGGAAGATTTGACAATCGGATAGGGCTTCAATTCATATCCTCTTCCCAGGGCATCTTTTTGCAAAATGGCTTTGCCATCTTTTCCGGCTAGAATGGAATCGTAGGCCAGCTCAATTCCGGCTAAACCTTTGTTATCTATATCCGTGAAGCCGATTAAATCCCGGGCTAAATTATCCTGGGGATAGACCCTTTTAACTTCGGTCCGGCTGTAAATCCCTTTCAGGTTCAATTTTTTTATCAGACTGGCCTGGTTTTTTTCCACCTGTCTTTCGACCCAGGAGAATTGGGTCGGTTTCAAAAAATCCTGCTTTATGGCCGAAGCCGATTTATTTAGAACTGAACTTAGCTTATAAGCGGTGACGTCCGGATTGCGGATGCTGTCCGGCACCGCAAAGAAAGATTCGCAGGGAAGATTTAGAGCTAATCTTTCCCCGTTGCGGTCATAAATTATTCCTCTTTCGGCCGGAAGATTGATGGTCAAAAGAGTCTGCTTGGAAGCTTTTTGCTGGTAAAATCCACTATTTAAAACCTGGATGTAGAATAGTCTCAAAATTAATACCAGCCAGAAGGTCATCCCCAGAATAAAAATCAGTCGGACTCTTTTTTTGGAGCTATTTAGAAAAATATTTTGGTCTTTGACTATCATTCTCTCTCCACCGCGTTGGAACTGGAAACTGTCAGGTTTTCCACCAGATTGCTTTTAAATTGTTCCAATCTCTGGGTCAAAGTCAATTCCGGGTTCTGGGGTTTGGTATGTTCGGCAATCAGTTGAATCTGATTCAAGGTGGAATAGCGCATATCCAGCTTTTCCGTGGCTATTTTTTCAATCCACCCTCCCTGGGATAAGTCAACCACATCCAGGGACAGATACTGGTAAACTTTTTTCTCTTCGGCAATCTGGGTTTTCAAATCTCCGATGGTCTTGGATAGTTGAACCACTTCTACTCTCTGCCAGATATAGACCAAAGCCAGACACACCAGAGTGAACAAGCTGGTCACGAAAATCTTGTAAAAAGAGGATCTCTCCTCTCTTTTTCTTCGGTTTCTTCTCATATCTTTACCCCCACTCTTAATTTGGCACTGCGTGATTTAGGGTTTAATTTTTTTTCTTTTTCAGTTGCCACAATTGGTTTTTTATTTAGAATTTCTAATTCCGGTTTTGCTCCGCAGATACAGACCGGTAGAGTCGGTGGACATTTGCATCCCTTGGCCAGCTCTCTAAAACTTTCTTTGACGATTCTATCCTCCAAAGAATGATAGGATATTATGGCCAATCTTCCTTGCGGGTTTAAAAATTTGACCGCGGTCTCAATCCCTTTTTTGAGCTCTTCTAATTCCTGATTGACTTCAATTCTTAGGGCTTGAAACACTCGGGCTAAAGTTTTGATTACATTGGTTCGGACAACTTTCTCCACCATCTTTCTTAAATCTGACGTGGTTCTAATCTCGGATTTGGTGTTCTTAAGGGCCTTGGCTATCTTTTTAGCGAATCTTTCTTCCCCGTAATTTTTAAAAATCCAGACCAACTTTTCTTCAGAATATCTGTTGACTATATCATAAGCAGTCAGCGATTGTTTTCTATCCATTCTCATATCCAAAGGCCCTGGCTTTAGGTAACTAAATCCCCGCTCTTCGGTTTCTATCTGCCAGCTACCCATCCCTATATCAAACAGAAAACCGGAGATTTGGCTTATGTTTTGTTGTCTCAAAAAATCTTCCAATTGGCTAAAGCTGACCTGAGCTAAAACCACCCGGTCTCCGAATTCTTCTAGGTTTTTTTTGGCTACCGAGAGGGCTTCCTGGTCCCGGTCTGTTCCTATTAGCTTTCCTTCCGGATTTAGTCTATTTAGAATTCCCAAACTGTGTCCTCCATATCCTACTGTAGCATCCAAGTAAGTTCCTGATTTGTCGGTGATTAAATTTTCCAAAACCTCCTCCAGTAAAACCGGTTTATGGACCAAAACATCTGCCATCAAAACAGAATTTTTTCAGCCACCTGCTCGTAGGTCTGGTCAGCCTGCTTCAGATATTTTTCGAAGATTTCGGGGTTCCAGATTTCGATTCTCTGCAGAGCGCCTAAGATTAGGACCTCTTTATCTATGTTGGCTAATTTCAACAGGTTCTGGGGTATGGCGATTCTCCCCTGACCGTCTAAATTGGCGTCACTGGCATTGGACAATAAGATTCGTATAAAAAGCCGGTGATGGCTTTGAGTGAAAGATAAATTTCTTAACTTTTCCTCAATTTTCTCCCATTCATCTAAAGCGAAGACAAATAAACATTCTTCCAGGCCCCGCGTAATTACAAAAGAGTCGTAGGAACTGCCGGAAGTCGCCTTACGCAATTTGGCCGGAATGTTTACCCGACCCTTATGGTCTAGGGTAAATTTATATGAACCTTTAAAAGCTGTCATTTTGCTTAAAATCTCCCACTCTTTACCACTTTATCCCACTATAAAAGCAGATTATCTGATTTTTGTCAAGAAAAAAATTGCAGGAATCGAAGAAAATATAAGCTTAAGAAGGACTATAAATTAGGGGGATATTTTGAACCGAAAAATAAGCCAAAAAATTTGTATTAGTCGAAATTCAAAACATTGAGCCGCTTTTGCTACTTGATAATATAAATCTCTAATCTACAAGAGGTTAAGTAATATAAGTTTCTTTGTAGGAGAAAATTTTTTAAGAAAATTGGAAACTATTCTTAGCAAAGAGGAAAAAAACAGTCCTAACCCAAAGGGTAACAACAAAATTGCTTTTAAACCGGAACCATGATATTTTTTTAAATAAAGAAAGTGTCCCCAGTGGGACAGTATAATTTTTTTGACTTTTACCTGACCGGTGGAGGCACCCCTGAAATGAAAAATTTTGGCTTCCGCATAGAAGTAAATTTTCCAGCTAGCTTGTTTGATTCGATAGCAAAAATCTACGTCATTGTAAAAGAGAAAGAACCTTTCGTCCATGAGACCTATCTGATCGATTACTTTCTTTCTTAGAAAAAGAGCTGAACCCATCGGTTGCTCGACCTCTCTGGTACTCTTAAAATCAAAATCTCCCATCTTCCAGGCCCCAAAAATCTTACTTTTGGGAAACAATCTGGACAGACCCAAAAGCTCCCACAACAAAAGCTTATAATTGGGGAATCTCCTGCAGGATGGCTGAATTTGTCCCTCAAAATCAACTAACTGCGGACCCAAAGCTCCGACATCTGGGGTTTTTTCCATAAAATCCAGCATTTTTTGTAAGCTATTTTCTTTTATTTCAGTATCCGGATTTAAAAGTAGTACATAATTCCCTCGGGCAATTTTTAATCCCTGGTTGCATCCTTTGGCGTAGCCCAAATTGGATGAGTTTTGAATTAACTTTATTTGCAAACCATAGGGTTTAAGAATTTCAAGAGTTCTATCTTTAGAAAAATTATCCACCGCTATGATTTCAATTTTTAAATCTCCGGAAGTGGCCAGAATCGAATCGAGGCATCTTTTAATCCATTTTTCAGAATTCCAGGTGACTATGATGATGCTGATATCTGTCTGGCTCATTGATAAATCGAGACTTTTCCTATTTTAGTTTTAAGTTGATAGTTTTTCTCTATTACCGGATAAAACTCCTCCAGACCGCTCTCCCAAATCACAACCAGCTTGGCTTTCTTCTCTTTCAAAATTCTTTCAATCTCTGACTGCTGAACCAAATTTAAGCTTTTAACTTCATCTCCATCTAAAAAGGGAGTCACTTCATAGCCGCAGGTCTTCATTCCCTCAATTCCCTCTCTTTTGGAAAACACCAAATATCCGGGCCAGACCGACAAAATTTTTTCTTCGGGAGTAGTCGATTCCTGGATTATTGAAACTACTTTTTTCACTTCTGATATTTTGAAAAATTGATCTCTTTCCCGAATCGCTAAAATAAAAATTAAGAAAAATGGAATTAAAGTCAGTACATAATAAATACTGCTCCCCCAGTTAAAAAGAAGTTTCAACCTTGGTTTTTCGTGGTTCAGCCAATTTAAAATAGCCGAAAGTCCAAAAGCGGATAAAGTCAAAATATAAGGCAAGGACTGCTCATAATATTGAAATTGAGTAGGGGTAGCTAAAAAATAGATTATTACTAAGGTCATGGCGAAGGTTAAAGGTATTTTCCCTAGTTTGAAGTTATTTTTAAACGACCACCAAATACCAAAAACAGCCAAAACTATTAAGAGGAAATTTTGCGGATAAAAGATAAATTTTCCTAAAACCACAAACTTTTGCAAAATACCCATTTCAACCACTTCTTTACCCCAAATTTGGTGATAAGTAAAATTGTTGAAGAAAAATACCCAGGGACCCTTAAAGAAAAAAATCAGGGATGGTATGGAAGGAATCAAAGCTCCTAAGAATAAGGCCAAAATCGACTTAAACTTATTGGGAATCTTTGAGAAAAACAAAATAATTATAATTTGAAGAATAAAAACCACCAAAGAAGTAGCCCTAAAATTAAAAGCCAACCCTATGAATAAACCGGCCCAAAAAAGAGTAGTTTTTTTTTGATTGAAAAGAAGAAACTCGCTCAAAAAGATGAAAGAAAGAAAACCAAATAAATCCGACCAGGCATAAGTTTTGACAACCGGATGATAAACTAAAAAAAGCCCGTTGAAGGTGTAAAAAAAGTAAAGCCACAAGGAGCTTTTAGAATCTGTGGTTATCCGTCGGTAATAAAAAAGTAAGAGCAAACCTAAAATCAAACTAATCAACAGAGAAATTAATCTACCCAAAAATAGCGAATTTATTCCCCCGTCAGCAATCGGGGCAAAGACAAAAGGGAGCAAGGGAGCTTGGGGATAAAAAAAATCATAATATGGTGTCTGTCCTTGTTTGACTAAGTAGGCAGAATTCAAATATAATCCTTCATCCGCATCAACAAAGCGAAAGAAGACGAAAACTAAACCTAAAACAATTTGAAAAAAGAGAAGGCCGAAGAAAATTAATTTTTCTGGTTTAGTCATTATTTTGGGCAACCCGATTGAATACCTCTGCCAATTTATCTGTCAAATTTCTTCTTTCAAATTGTTTCAATTTTTCCTGGTTGAGCTCAACTTTTAATTCACTGTTGGCCCATTTCCTAAAATAATCTTTCAAAATCTGTTTAATTCCCAAAATGTTTTTGGGACTCACAATCACTCCGGCCTTGGTTTCTTTTATCAAAGAAGCCGCCGCACCCGAGGGAGGTAAAACCCCCAGAATCGGTTTCCCTGCCCTGAAGTATTCGAAGATTTTACCGGTAGTTAAAACTTCGGCGCCGGGCGAATCTGTGGTAATCAAAAGTAAAATTGAAGCAGAAGACAACTGCTTTAAACTTTCCTTATGAGACAGGTAACCTTTAAGGTCAGCCATATTTTCCAGGCCAAATTTCTTGACTAATTCATGCAGATTGAAATCTAAAAACATCCCCACCTGCACAAATTTGACTTGATTTTTGAATTCGGTAATTTCTTGGGAAAGTTCGGACAGGGCTTGCAAAAAAGGGGTGGGGTCG
>Ga0154874_120_pt1 | contig 63565 bp, 53 predicted proteins | sample Rifle2008BG19ft_FD_105846 | JGI IMG/M metagenome (GOLD analysis project Ga0154874, IMG submission 105846) | candidate division Zixibacteria bacterium RBG_19FT_COMBO_42_43
AAGACCGATTTAAATTCTTTTCCCTCTTTGGCAATCAAAGTCGGATTAGTGGTGACTCCGTCCAGCATTCCAATTGAGGCCGCTTCTCTGATTTCAGCTATATTGGCTGTGTCCAGAAATATTTTCAATTATCCTCCAATTTTTAATATTTTACTTTTACCAAATAAAGACCACCGGCTGGGGCTTTTTTTACGGCTTTTCGGCTCTGATTGTTTAACATTTTAGCAAACTCATTTATCCCCAGATTTCCTCGACCAATTTCTACTAATGTTCCTACGATATTTCTGACCATCCCTCTTAAAAACCGGTTGGCTTCTATCTCAAAGGAAACTTCGTTTCTTTTAACCTCACATTTGGTCTTTAAAATCTCACATCTGTAATCATGACGGTCCTCGTTTTTCTTTCCGAAATGGGAAAATTTGTGGTACCCTTTTATAATTTTTAAACCTTGCTTCATTTTTTTTATATCCAAGGGCTGAAAAACCTCCCACACTAACTTACGTAAAATGGCAGTCTTTCCTAAAAAAATCTTATATCTGTAAACTCTGCTCTTGGCTTTGAAACGGGCATTAAAATCTAAAGCCATCTCTTGCGTATTTTTTATCACTATATCTTTGGGCAACAGATTATTTAAGGCCTTGAGGAGCTGGCCAACCCCTAACTTATTGTCGCTCTTAAAATTAGCCACCTGACCCAAAGCATGAACTCCGGCATCAGTTCTTCCCGCTCCGATTAGATTTATTTTTTCTTTCAATAATTTCTCTAATGCTTTTTGTAATTCCCCCTGAATGGTTCTACCCTTCTTTTGAATCTGCCATCCTAAAAAATTAGTCCCGTCATATTCTATGGTCAACTTAATGTTTCTCTGCATTTAAAATCATTCTTCAAATTGAATATACCAATTATTTGCCCGACTGTCAAACCTAAAAACTAAAGCTCTGGTTAGACCTGCTTTTCAAGCTTTATACCAACTCTATAAAAATTACGTATTTAAGATGAATAAAGTGAAGTTTGTTTTCCCATCAAGATTAAAGTCTGAAATGTCGATTTGTGAATGAAATAATTTTAACTTAAAGGGAGACCTCATGAACGTCCAACTCACCAAAACTTTCAATACCCAGGCTTTAATCGGCTTGTTGTTAATAGCTCCAGCGGGCTTTTTTATCTCTCTGGCACTTTCCAAATATTTGATAGGTATAGATTATTTTTTTGATCTTTTTGACTCTTTTATAGCCAGCCCCGGCCATCCGGAACGATTTCAAATTTTTAACACCATCTCCCCCATTGTTTTTCTGGGTGGCTCATTTTTGGCCTTAATTTTAAACATTGTGGCGGTAACCGGTTTGAAGTTCAAGAAAGAGAACAGCAATTTAGTGACAACTTTGATGATTAAAGGGAATTTCTGGAATTTGGCTATAGTTCTGGTGAGCTTTCTGGTTCTCACAATTCTGGTTGGATACATAATTGGCGAAAACTGGCAATGTTGGGTCGGCTTAAAGGCTAAGTGTTAATCACAGATTGAGTGTATCGCGTAGGGGCGGAGCTTGCTTCGCCCTTTTTTATTTGCTAAAATTTTTGACACTGTTTCCCTACTAAGCCCTGACCTGCAAGCTCTTCTTGACAATCGAATTTATTTAGCTAATAATTATCCCTATGCTTTCCGAGTACGCCATCCAGCATTACAAAGGAAACTTCATTTTAGGAATCTCCAACGGGATTTTTTTCAATATCGGCTTGGCTTTTTTAAGCGGCTCCACGGTTTTGCCGATTTTTATGGCTCATCTGACTGATTCCAAAGTCTTAATCGGTTTAGCTACTTCGATTGAGAATATCGGCTGGCATCTTCCTCAGCTTTTCGTGGCAGCCGCCACTATCCATTATTCTAAACAATTAGGTGTCTATACCAAAGCCGCTATTTTAAGAGCCATTGCATTTTTAGGAATTGTGGTCTCCATTTTTCTTTTGGGTTCACAGCATAATGAACTTCTACTAGTTTTATTTTTCGTATTATTTACCTTCTTTTCGGTCTCCGGTGGCTTAGCAGCCGTTTCTTTTATTGATATTGTGGGAAAAACTATCCCCCCTAACAAACGTGGTACTTACTTCGGAATGAGGATGTTTTTCGGAGGGGGACTGGCGGCTTTGTCCGGAATTTTGGTCAAAACAATTTTAGGAAGTTATTCTTTTCCCACTAACTTTGGATTACTTTTTAGTCTGGCTTTACTTACTGTTATCTTCGGTTTAGGTTCTTTTGCCTTGGTCAAAGAGCCCGTTTTAGCTAATCCTCGCCCCCATAAATCTCTCAAGGAAAATTGCCGTGAAGCTTTTTCGCTTTTTCAAACTGATGCCACCTACAAGCTTTTATTTTTGGTCAGAATAACCATCGGAGCTTTTACTTTGGCTTATCCTTTCTATATTCTTTATGCTCAAAAAACCTTGAATATTAAACCGGAGGCAGCTGGGATTTTTCTTTCTTTTGAAATGCTGGGATACTTAATCTCCAATATTTTGTGGGCTTATCTGTCCAACCGCATCAACAATCGCACGGTTCTGTTGCTTTCAGCGGTCTGTTCAGTCTTACCACCTGTAATTGCCCTTACTAACTCGCTTTTTCCTTTACCCCTGGTTCTTTATGCCCTAGCATTTTTCTTTCTGGGGGCCACTAACAGCGGGGTATTCATAGGATTTTTCAATTATCTTCTGGAGATTGCTCCCGAAGAAAAAAGACCTTTGTATGTGGGGTTTATTCACACGATCATTTTCCCCACTTATTTTCTGTCAACCCTGGGAGGAATGATAATTCAGCTGACTGATTTTAGGATTTTGTTCACGCTAACTTTATTTCTGGCTTTGGTGTCAGTCTATCTCTCCTGCCGCCTGCTAAAGTTTAAAAAATAGCTACATTTGGGTTTGAAAATTCGTTATTTTATATAAAGTAAATTTATCTATGAATTTATCAGCCTTAAAACAATTCTTTCAAAAAGACGGAAATTTCCTGATTTTCATTTTTGTATTCAGCTTTATATTAAGGTTAATCTATCTTTTGGAAATCAAAGATAATCCTCATTTTTATAACCTCACCTTGGACCCCTTATATCACGACAGCTGGGCTAAACAGGTAGCCGGCGGTGACTGGATAGGAAATCAGGTTTTCTTCCGGGCTCCTTTTTACCCCTATTTTTTGGCGGTTCTTTATAAAATTTTCGGCCATCATCTTTTTTTAGTCAGGTTGATTCAGCATTTAATCGGCTCCTTGTCAGTGGTTTTAATCTTTCTGATAGCGAAAAAAATCTTTGACAGGAAAGTAGCTATTTTAGCCAGTACCATAGCAGCCACTTACTGGATTTTTATCTATTACGAAGCCGAGCTTCTGCTGGATTTTCTTTTGGTTTTCTGGAGTTTACTTTTGATCTGGTTTTTGCTTAAAGCTTACGAAAACTTAAAATCCAGCACCTGGTTTTTCTCCGGAGTTATCTTAGGTCTTTTTGCCATCACCCGTCCCAATATATTAATCTTTCTGCCATTTCTCTTGCTGTGGATGATTTTGGCTTTGAGAAAACAGAATCCCGTTTTAAAAATTTCTCTTTTTTACGGCTGGATATTAATCGGGATGATATTGATTATTTTTCCCATCACTCTCCGGAATTTCTTAGTCGAAAAGGACCCGGTCTTGATTGCTTCTCAAGGAGGAATTAATTTTTTTATCGGAAATAACTCCAAATCTGATGGAATGTCAGCCATTATGCCGGAGTTGGGGGATGACTGGGAATATTCCGATTGTCAATTTATAGCTGAAAAAACTTTGGACAGAAAATTGAAACCTTCAGAAGTCTCTGATTTTTACTATAAAAGAGGTTGGGATTTCATTTTCCAGCACCCTGCCCAATCTCTTATTTTGCTAATTAAAAAACTGTATATCTTCTGGAACAAATTTGAAATCTCCAACAATCAAAATATCTATTTTTTTAAACAATATTCTGTTTTAAGTAAAATCTTGTTCTTGGGATTTTGGGTTACTGGACCTTTAGCTTTATTAGGGATTTTTTTAGCTTTAAAAAAGGGACCGCAGATTACTTTAATCTTGCTTTTTATTTTTTCCTATATGCTGTCCGTGATAATGTTCTTTGTCAACTCCCGCTTCCGCCTGCCGGTTTTGCCATTTTTGATAATTTTAGCCGGCTTTGCTCTAATTGAACTTTACCGCATGATATCAATAAAAGAAGTCAAAAGAATCTTGTTGAGCGGAGCTGTGTTGGTCATGTTTATAATTTTGGTGAATTCCAATTTTTATGATTTGGGTAAAGGAAGTTTTGCCCAGTCATACTTTGGCTTGGGAAACATTTATCTAAATGAGTGGGATTTTGAAAAAGCACTTATACATTACGAGCTCGCTTTAGAAAAGAATCCAACCCTTCCCAGGGCACATTTAAACCGGGGAGTAATATTCTTTAAACTTGGGAATTACACAGAAGCCGAAAAAGAGTTTCTGGAGGAAATAAAAGCAAATCCCGGAGATGAAAAGGCTTATAACAACCTCTCGGTGCTGTATAGATTGCAAGGGAAACACAGCCAAGCCATCCAGTTTGCTCAAAAAGCCATTCAACTAAGACCTAACTATGGTTTTGCATATTATAATCTAAGTTCAGCTTATCAATCTCTAAATCAACACTCTAAAGCTGAATCAGTACTGGTTGAAGCTACTCTAATTGTCCCACAAGCCACCCAGATTCATTATATCTTGGCTATTCTATACCTAAAAAAAAACCAACTCGAGAAAGCTCAGAAGCAATTCAACTTAGTCATAAGTACACCCCAGGTCAAAGGGGAAGATTATGATTTGAGCCAAATCTCCGGGTTGGAGAAAAGCACTTTGGAGTATATTGAAGTGAAAGCTAACAGTTTCTACAATTTGGGACTGATATATGGTTTAAAAGGAGAGCTAGATTCAGCTGAAGAAAGTTTTAAAAACGCGCTGCAGGTAAAACCTAATTGGTCTGAAGCCCACAGCAATTTGGGAAAAGTGTATGAACTTAAAAATGATTTTACTCAAGCTCTACACCATTTTGAAGCCGCTGTCAGAAATTCTCCCCAGAAAGCCATCTATCATTATAACCTGGGCCTGATATATCTAAAATCAGGGGATAAAGAAATGGCCCTAAGGTCTTTGCAAATGGCTACGACTTTAGAGCCCAACTTCAAACCAGCCAAAGAGGTCTTAAGGCAACTCAAAAGGAAAAACTAACCCTAACCCCCATCTGTTAATCAGATCTATCCAAAGCTATTGAGGGAAGTTACATTCTATAAGATTAAACCATTGCAATAACATACGGGTTGCGTCCTCGGCTTGAGTTTGATTCATATAATATAAAGGAAAAGTGAATTCTGCGGTCCTGAAAATAGGCTTCCCCGCCAAATCAGGGTCAGGGTATGTAGCTTGAAATTTAGGACCTTCATATCTCAAGCCACAGGGTTTTCCATGTAAAGGTGAGGCATTCCCCCTATAAGATTTAAACAGATATAAGGCCTCTGCCGGATTAGCGCCGCTGCCAATGGTGTTGTAATCAACCCCTGGCAGTTTATCATAAAAGATTAATGATACCCCTGATTTCTTGGTGGTCAGAGCCTTCACTTTCAGGGTATCAACTTCTATGCTGGGCCAACCGGCCAGCAGAGGGTCAGCGCCAATGAATTCTTCATTCCGTTGTCTATACCACGCGGTGTCCTTGGGGAGTACCTTGCAGGCCGGACTCAAAGGAGGACAGTTGCCGCTGTCCCCCAGGGATGTCCACTCAGAGAAATAAACCTCCTTTACTCCACAGAAATTAAATCCCATAAGGTAAGACCGTTTGGCGTCCAGTGCAAATAAGCTCTTCAAATCTTTCCTCTGTGCGAAGCCAGACCTTACGTTGAAATTATTCATTCCCATAAGCCACACTTTACCACCCACTGACAGATATTTCACCAATTGAGAATAGGTGGTCTCGTTGGGAGTGTTATTCAGAAGATCATGGTTTATCAAAAGTATCATCTTATACTGGGAAAGTAAAGATTCCGGTGGAGATTCACGCAGACGGACGAAAATAAAATCGGAATCGGCGATAGAAACACCGGCATTGGCAAAGAGTGTCTGATAAAACATTCTCACCTTGGCAGAGTCCAGCTCATATCCAAAAGGGGCCGGGCTATAATAAGTGACATCCACGGCCAAAACATTTTTGTTGCAGACTGGTCTTATAACTAAGAAAACGGCGGTAGCCAGAGTTGGGTCAGGAATCAGTGCATCATCCCTGGCCCTGGTTCTGAAGAGATACCAACCGGTTTCCAGAGTTGCCAAATTCGATGCAAGTCCTCTAGGCAAAATCACTGTTTTCCAGGGGACCCAGGCTGTGTCAGCCAAAAGTTTATTTGGATCCGGATTAACCGGGTCTACACTGCCTTTACTCGGAAATGGACCATACAACTCTATATGGTATTCAAACTCCGGTTGAGCCCTGGGATAATCAGAAGAATCTGAACCGGACCAGTCTATTCTTATCCCCTTCCAGGTTGCAGTTGTTTCTGGCAAACTGTAGTGAACCTCTGCTGCGTTAAACCCTTCAATCTTGGTGTTGGGGGCATGATTATTCCTACTGAACAAGCGGTAGACGACAACCGAGGAAGTCCCCAGGTTATCAACCGCCCTCAAGAAAAGATATTGTTGGATGAAAACAGTGCTATCCGACGAGGCGAAAAGCTGGATTTGGGCGTTGGTCTGTCCTTTTCCTCTTTCTGTGGCCAAGACAATCCCTTGGATTCTCTGTTCCCCCAAGCCCTCCAAGCTGTCTGCCCACAAAGAGCAGCTGGCGACCCAGTTGAAGCCACCAAAGTTTCGCAAAATATTGGCGAACCCGTCTGCCGTTAAGCCCAAAACTGCTATTTGGGAAGTGGTGACTACTGCATATTGATATTCGGCCACATAGCCATCTATATCTTTTCCGAACCAGTAAACCGTGGGCTTGGAAGTGACCGTGGTGCTGTCTGGGGGAACATTGGCAAAAGCGATTTCCGGAGGAATGTTGGCCGGACGGTTACCGGTTATTTTAGAGCAATGATAAAACAATAAAGTTGAAAAAACTAAACCAGCTATAATAGAAAGCAAAAAGCTTCTTTTCATAATCTTTGTTCCTCCGTTACTTTAGAATGACAATAGAAGTGAAAATCGGTGGAAGGTGGATAAAACCCCGGAGTCTTGGAAGGCGTAGTCGATTTTGACTTCTTTGGCGATCAGATTTTTAAATTTTAATCCGGCACCCAAGGTAATCCCTCCCACATAATCGTCGTGGGTAAATTGATTGCCGGCTCTCAAGGCCACCCAATTATCAAACCAATACTCCACTCCGGCCCGGTATTTTTCTAAGTTGTCGCTGGGATGGCTCAATTCTGCTGCGAAGACGGCTCGGTGCTGATGATTGTTGACAATATCAATGGAGCCGCCAAATTTAAAATCAATCGGTAAAGGATAGCCTTCACGCACGAATTTCAAATCCGGCCCGAAATTAGAGATTAGCATGCCGATTCTCAATCCCCGATAGCCGGTATTATAAATCGTTCCCACATCCGCTGCCCAGCCCGTGGCTCTGAAATTTTCATTGACTCCATTGGTGACATTAAAAATGTCGTCTCCGTAAAGTTCGGCAATATATTTACCGGTGAACCCTAAGCTCAAGCGGTCAGTCAGAAAGCGAGCGTAGCTGACAGTAACCGCGTAACCTTTGGGACTAAAGGTTTGTCCGCTGGAAAAATCAGGATCAGGGTGGGCATAATCGGTAAGCAGAATATCTCCGGCATCCAGCGCGAATACCCCCAGTCCAAGAACTCCACCCAATTTAGGAAAGGGGAACACAAATGAGCCGAATTCGAAACGAATATCAGCCGGATAACTGATATGGGTGAACATGGCTTGTTTTCCCTGCACCCAGGTCAGACCAGCCGGATTATAGAAAATTGCCGATGCGTCATCGGCTATCCCCAAAAAGGCCTCTCCCATACCCACCGCTCTGGCCGAAACTCCCACTTGTAAGAATTTAGCCCCCGCTGTTCCGGTCTTAGCTTGTCCCCAAACCGACTTAAATGGTAAAGCCAGCATTATTAAACCCATTAAAATTATTTCAAATTTTTTCATAAATCATCTCCTTTTTCGGCTATTTAATAATAACCAGCTTTCCTATCTGGGTCTTTACCCCAGGGGCTTGTACCGTAAAAAGATAAATTCCTGAGACAACCGCTTGGCTGTTATTCGACAAAAGACACCAGGTGTCGTGGGCATCGTTCGGGTTATCATCCGCCGCACAATTATTGGTGCGGGACTGCCCCTGTTTTATGCTAACCACTTCATCTCCAGCTAAAGTGAATACTTTAATAGTGTAATCGGGTGGCAGATTTATGAAATGGATTTTCCTGCCGGCTGGGAGTGAAGGGTCATCCAGGGAGCCAGGGAAATTGGAATAGTCCTCCGTTATCTTATAAGGATTTGGATATGCCACCACTTTTTTACCTAGGGAAGCCGCTTTTTGGGGAGAATCAATGGGATAAATTAATTTTGAGTTGGCCAGGGCACTGGTCTCCAAAGAGGCCAGATTGGTGAGAGGGTTCCCATAGTCAAAAGTGGTTACAGCCAGATAAGCCGGCTGACTGGGAGCTAAACCAGGAATATCATATTCGTAATCATAATAGCGGTCATCATTAGGACCTATCAAGCCATTCACCAGACTATCTCTTCTGGCTTTCAGTAAATCTCTTCTAAGCCTGGCTTCGACAGTTAAGGTATCACGAGTCGTATCGGCAACTAGGCCTTCTTTGTACAAAGTTTTCAACTGCACCAAATCTTGGTTCCAATCCTGAATATCAAAAAAAACAGAATCTTTCGACAGCTGACCGGTAGCTTCATCTCTATGAGTATAAAGTTTAAAACTAGGGCTGATTTCTAAAGTATCTTTTGCGGTTGCCTGATATACGTAGGGATGCTTTTGAGTCCAGCGAAGAACATCCACGGCAGTGCAGTTGTTGGGGTCCAGGCAGAAGGACAGGGTATCAAAAGGGCAAGGCCTACTTCCTCCACAGGGGTCGTCTTGCTGGAACAAGGTAATCAGAGAATCCAAACTCAAAGAGGGAAGCTTATAGACCCATCTCTTCTTGACTTTGTCATAATAATGCAGTCGATAATCAATTTTGTCATAAGAGGCCAAGAGCGCATAATCAGTTACCAATCCGGTCCGGCTTAACATGATCCGGTATCCCTCAAAATCGATTTCGTTGGTGAAAGGGTCTGAATCTTCTTCGGTTTTTCGACCATTCCATTTAAGCTTCACTCTGCCAGATTCGCTTTCAAAGGCTAGGTCCGGAGGCGGAGGAGGTGGCGGTCCTTTAAAATCAGGTTCTCCATCCCCGGTATAATAAATCGTATCTCCTGCGATGACTCTAAATTTTCCTCTAAAACCATCGGTGTCGGTATCCACTCCCGGATTATCGTAGACCCACGAGGCCCACTGGGCGTTGACCCCGAACGCTGTAAAATCAAGCTTGTCATAATAATTAAAGACCGCGGCGCTGTCAGTGGCAGTATACGCATTAAAATCAGTGGGGCCGACGTGGAATTCTTTGCCAGCCACATATCCTAAGGTCAGCGGAAGGGTTTCATCCGGATCAACAGTAAAAGGTCCAAATGAGAGTAAATAACGGGTGTCATAACCGTCGGCAACATCGGCCAGATTGGTGGGCGAAATCTGTTTCTGGTCTACCCAACCCTCTCGCTCCCAAATGTCTGCCAGAGCCGCAAACAATTGGTCATAATCAAACTCATTGTTACTCATGATGAAATATTTAGAGCGGTCAGATTCCGGAGTACCGGATTGGCCGTTGGGAACGAAATAGTTTGGACGTCTCGCCAGATTTTGCTGCCTCCAAGGTCCAAAATCCAACTTTGGATCTCCATTAGAAACCCACCAGTTAAAGGAATAATTTATATCTTCGCTGGGAGACCTGACCACTCTGGTGCCGGTGATACCGGTAGGGCTAAGATTATCTTGGAAAACATCACCTTCCGACTTAGCTACCGTACGCCCGTCATTATCAGCTATCCAAGCCACGTTAATGGTATCTTCATAAGGCGGACCCAGAGTTGAAGTAACCGCTAAGCGAAACCCGCAAATATCATCTGCAAAGCCGCCTCCATCATGATCCGGATTATACACATCCGCGTCAATATAGATGCCCATAAAAAGGTTTTTCAGCCGGGTTGGTCCGATATTTTTTATGAAAAAGTCAAACAGCACGAAATCTTTGGCATAGTCATAGCTCCAGCTATAACTTTTCTGGGTGATTTCCATTAATAACGGCACATGCGGGCCATCTATGGGGTCCGCACCCACAATGGAAGGGTCGGTTATGGTGTCGTAATAGAGGCCGATAAAATCCAATTCAGAAATGGCCAAAACCGAATCATAGTCAGTTACACAGGTCCCGTGTCGATATCCGGCTGGCCTGGTGGTCCGGGATATAATGGGGACGGTGGTCGACGCATTCATTTCCGAAACTGCCTGCCAACCGTCAGCCCCCACCGATACCAAAGTATCTGTATCGTTGACCACTGCCCCTATCCAGACTGCGCCGATGTAAAGATATTCAATACCGGAACCGGCTGGAAACTGACAGGAAGGAGCGAATAGTCCGGTACAGCCATCCCGTATGCCTCTTCCATCCTGAGCGCCAAATTGGCCGTAATTGGTAATCGACAGCCACATATTCCCCACATTATGTACTCTCGTCTGATTCAAGGGGTCAGCGGCAGTTGACGGAGTTTTATAGGGCAACTTATGATTATCGCTTTTCATTCTGGCTTCACTGTGGGTAAAAGCTGAAATCAAAAAAGCCGCGACAATTATAATTTTTAATGACAAACTCTTGCTCTTTTTATTAGACATAAATCTTTCCTCCTAAAAACAAATTGGTAACCCTCTGGATTTCCAAAACACACTGTTTAAGTCTATCAAAATCTTTTGTTATGCTTTGCAATTAAAACTGCATTGATAATCCCACCCTGATGTTACGGCCATATTCATAGTTTAAGGGAGATTGGTCAATTTCCCGTCCCGGAAGCACTATGCCATTGGGATTCTGTTTTGTGTCGGGCCTTCCGGTGTTGGGGTAGACATCGATTATATTTTTCTTATTAAAGACGTTGTTAACCCAGAAAGAGAAAGAGTAGTTCAGTTTCCAAATGTTGAAATCTTTGTGGAATCTCAAATCAACTTTACTGGTGGCTGGCATTCTCTTGGAATTTTTGGGCGGGTCTTGAGCTCCCACCAAGAAAATGTACTCTCCTGGAAAATTTCTGTCAGGTGTAAAAGGATAGCCGGTGCGGTACTGCCACAATATATTGATTCCCCAACTATCCGGCATCCTGGCCCCAAACAGATAAGGGTGATCGCCTTTATTAATCAAAATGTCTGTATTTACCGTAATCTGGTGACGAACATCCCAATCCAAAGGATACTCCTGCAAGGGGATTTTATCCACTCCGCCAGCCGCGGAAGCGTAGTAATTGGAAACTTCGGCCGAGTTCTTTCCATAAGCAAAAGCGTATTGATAATTCACGTAACCCGAAACATAGTTGCCGTAGGTTTTATCCAACTGCACTTCCAGACCCCGGGACCGTCCGTAATCGTTGTTGTCATAAAAGTTTGTACTAAATGTGCCACTGGTGACCTGTCGGGTGTTCAGCAGGCCATAAATATCCTTGTAAAATCCAGACAGGTCCAGACGGTAAACATCCGAAATGGCATACTGGATTCCCAACTCGTAGGAAACTGTCTTCTGGAAATCTAAGTTAAAGTTCCCTACCAGTCTGTTTGCCGTAGAAGCTTGAGTCCCTCGGGCATAGATAAATTGAAATTCGGGTAGCTGGTAGAAATGTCCGTAGTTGAAATAAACTTTGGCTTTATCAGTCACAGGATACGAGACTCCCAGACGAGGTGAAACCACGTTGCGTCCCCGGACAATCGTTTCCCGGGTTAATCTTTGAAGTTCGGCAATCTCTTCTTCCAATTGGTAAATATCTTCGGACTGAAGGTAGAAATCGTATCTTAAACCCAACTTAGCAATCATAGTCCCGTATTCCAGCTTATCCTGGATATACATGGCTCCCCGAGTGGGTTCCCGAACATAGAAATTCCGGAAGAGACCATGTTCTGGCCAAGGCCCGTTGTCCACAATCGCTCCGTTGTATCGATCATAGGGATATCTTATGTCCGCATAATATAACCTGTTGTACTCGACCATGGCTCCGGTCTTGAATTCGTGCTCTTTGCGAATCTGGCTGGTCAGGTCAAATTTTAAAGTCCATAAGGTGCTGTGGCGATTTTGATAATACTGTCTTCTTTCCCCTCCCCGGTCGAAAAATCCATCAGCATTATCCCACTGTCCATTTCCATTCAGATCTGTATAGGGTTCGCCGGGATCCCAAGTTCTATTAATATTATCAAACTTACCGTTTTTATTCCGGTCCACAAATGGCACTCCGGGTGCCCAGGGATCGGTGGGACTGTCATATCTTCCATTGCGGTTCAAATCATTATTATCCGGACAAATACAGGTAACAAATTTATCCAACACCTGGTCATAGTAGCCGTTGAAAATACGCTCGATCCAGATCTCACCCGGGTCCCAAACTCCGTTCTTCGGTGCTAAATCGAAAAACGGCTCTCTCTCCTCGTAAATTCCGTTTCTATCCACATCCGTAAACGGCTCTCCCAGATTGATATCTCCGTCCAGAAAAGGTTCCGGATTGTCGATCCCCGTGGCACCGGCGGCTATTGAAGCTCTTTCCGGATCAAATCTTCCATTGCTGTCTGTATCTACAAATGGCTCGGCTCCATTCCATAACCCATCTCCTGCTAAATCTTGCAAATCCGTATTAAATTCATCCACCCCTTGTTCGAAGATGCCGTTTCCATTTCTGTCCGTAAACGGCTCTCCCGGATCCCATATTCCATTCTTCCCTTTATTGTTATCTATAAACGGCTCCCCTATGTCATATTTCCCGTTTCCGTTAACGTCCCAGAACCTTTCCGCATCGTCCCAGACCCCATTGCCATTAATATCCGTGAAGCGCTCCCATTCGTCACGGAAAGGATACATCCCTGGATCTAACCCTCCCCCGGGGTTATTGGGATCGCCGGGTTGCTGCAAAAAGTCGTAGTCAAATTTGCTCAGCTGAATGTCATAAAAAGTGCTCTTGCTAACATTGTGGGTATACTGCAAACTCAAAATTTTTTTTTCTTCCTGGTATTGGGGTACGTTTGCGGCGGCGTACCTATACTGCCAGAGGTCTATTTCTCCCCGGGTTTCATAAGAGGGATTGAAGAATAAAGAATAGCGGCTGACATCTCTTTTATAGGAAAAGACCAATTTTTTGGAAGGAGTGGCTTTGTAAGCCAGTTTAACCGAACCGGTGTACTGATTATACATTCTTTCCGGAATCTTTATCCCGGTTCCATGGAAACCAAATTTTGCCCAGCTGAATAAATCGTCTTGCCTGAATTGCCTTTCCAGGTGAGACGGAGCGTATTTATTGATGGGTGCAAAGCCGTCGGTCTTGAAGGCATCGAAACTAACCACGTAAGTTAATTTATCTCCCAAAAATTTTATCCCTAGAGACGGTAACAAATGTTTGCTTATCAGAGGGTCCGGACCGTTGAGTTGGATTTCAATCCTATCGGTATTGAAGGAGTATTTATTCAATTTTGAATCACCGAAATCGTCAGTTAAGAATTCAAAATACCCTTTAGTAGCTGTGGGATTTCCTTCTTTGGTTACAATATTTATAATCGCCGATTGGGTGTTCCCGTATTCAGCATCAAATCCGCCTTTAAGAACCGAGACCTCTTCAATATTTTGAGAGGAGATACTCATTCCCCCCTTGACCGCTCCCAATCCTCCTAAAGGATCTCGGGTAGCCACTCCATCCACCATATATAAAACTTCACCGGCTCTGCCACCCCGGACGTGTAACTCGTTGTTTTTGGTGACAAATCCTACCTGGGTGGCTAAAAGTTCATCCACATTTTTGACCGGCATATTTTTAATCTGGTCGGTGGAGATTCTTCTTAAGTTGGCGGTTTCGTATTTTTCGATTACTTTTCGACCGGATACTTCGATGGGAGCCATTTCAATGGGGGCTTCGGCTAAGTTGAAATTGGCTTCGGCAGTAACGTCTGCGTTAATTCGAATGTCTGTCTGCAACACGGTCTGATACCCTATATACACAGCTTTAACGGTATAAGTTCCAGGAGGTACGTTTAAAATGTGGAATGAACCATCTAGTTTTGAGACTGCTCCCAGAGTGGTTCCTTCCACAGTAACAGTGGCTCCAAACAGGGGCTGCTTAGTCTTAGAATCTAAGACCACCCCTTTGATTTTACCTGTATCACCGGCCCAAAGAACTGCGGTCGCTATTAAACCGGTCAAAACAAAAAAAAGATTAAAAATTTTTAGAATTTTGGACTTCATAGGTACTCCTTTCGATAAAAAAGAATCGATTTAATTGCTACCTAAGAAAGATAATTAGCTATTTTTATTTTTATTTGTCAAGTCCTTTTTTGGCTATTTTTAATTTTCTCTTCCTCAACATCATAAATAACCTAAAAAAGTTTATATCCGTTCCCAAAAAATCGGTTTATTTAAGGTAATTCCACTCTCTTCGACTATATTTACTGTGGACTAAGTCTTGAGTCTGTTTGATTAATTGAGGAGCCAGTTCAATTTCCAAAAGCTTGACATTCCAAAACTTCTCCCAGGCCGCCTTGAAGACATAAGCTACTTCCTCTAAGTTAATTTTCTTCCTCAAAATATCTCCCAAGCTGGTGAATTTCTTCTCATAACCGTTTTCTGCCAGATTATCGTTGACTAAAAAAATTTTGGGGTTCTCAGCAGAAGTTAAGGGTAATGAACCTTGTTGAATGAAAGAATTGCCAATTCTTTTTTGGGCGCTGCCGATAAGTTTCTTCCCCAAATGAGTCACTTCGTAAATGGAGGTGGAAGCAAAACAGGGCCAAAAGGATTTTTTGCCGTTGGAAGATACTTTCCTTTTTTCCCACTCACCTTGGACGCCTAACATTTTTAATCCCTCTAAAAAGGCCTGACTGGTTCTGTTGTAGGTTTCCATAACATTGTGACCTAACTCCGGATATTGGCAGGTTGAACCGACCAGACTATAGGTTAGATCTTCCTCGTGAAAAACGGCTCTGCCGCCGGTTATTCTCCTTATAATAGGTAGATTCTGTTTTTGGCATTCTGCCAGGTTACAAGCCCGACTCACATTTTGAAAATAACCGATGGAAACAGTCGGTCTGTCCCAGCCGTAAATCCGAAAGATGGGGGAACTTCCTCCTTTTTGATTTTCAAAGAACAGAACTTCATCCAAAGCCAGATTGAAAAATGGGTCCTTCTCTCCAGAGTAAAGAAATTTCCAAGTTTTGAGCAAATTAAATCACCTGAGCTTCTCTTAATTTGGCGGCTAACTTTTCGGCAATCTCCTCCGGTGAACCCTCTAGAATTTCACCTTTAGGTCTAGGAGGTGGAGGAGAAACTGATATAATTTGAGCCGATTTTTGGTTTTCGCCCAATCGGTTCTCCTCCACCTGCAAATCTTGGGTATTCCAGACTGTTATTTTGGCAGATTTGGCTCTCATTTTTCCTTTGAGGGAAGGCAGACGTGGTTCGTTAATCTCTTTAACTACTGAGATAACTGCCGGTAAGCTGATTTCTACCGTATCGTATCCATCTTCTGTCATTCGTCGAACATTTGCCATATCATCTGTCAATTCATCAAATTTTTTGACAAAGATTACCTGGGGTAAATCCAGCCATTCGGCTACTTCTGCCGGAATCAAAGAGCTGTCTCCATCCACTGCCTGTTTGCCGAATAAAATCAGATAATAATCTCCGATTTTTTTTATCCCTTGAGCTAAAACAAAGGAAGTTAAATAAGCATCCAGATTTTTAAATTTTTCATCCGAAAGTAGCACGGCTTCATCTGCTCCTAAAGAGAGGGCTTCTCTCAAACAAAATTCTGATTCTGGTCCTCCCAAACTTAAGCCAAAAACTTTCCCCCCTCTTTTCTCTTTGATTCTTAAGGCCTCTTCTAAGGCATAGGCATCGAAGGGGTTCAATACCCCCGGAGAATCTGGAAAGATTATTTTTTTGGCCTGAGGATCAACTTTTATTGACCCAATATCAGGTACCTGTTTAATGCAGATGATTATATTCATTTTTCACCCCTTTCATTGGTTAATCAAAAAGCGTGCCCAAAACCAAATCAATTTAAGGTTTAATCTCTGCTCAAATTCTCACTATTAAAGCAGAAAAGCGGTTTGCTTTTTTTCAGAATCGCCAATTTCCGTCAGAATCCTTTATTTTGTTGAAAAATAAGCCCTACTTCGTTGTCAGACAAAAAAATAATGGACTGGCGAAAAATTACGAAGAAAGCCCGATTATAGTGCTAATTCTAAGGGTTTCTGTGTTCCAAAAGCTTTTCCAAAGCCATCTTGGCTGCTTTTTGCTCTGCTTCTTTTTTGCTGGCCCCTTCACCCACTCCCAATTTTTCCCCTTTGGCCAGGGCGGAAATGGTAAATCTTTTTTGGTGGTCCGGTCCCACCACCTCTTCAACCTGATATTCCGGCATCCCCCAGCCCAGAGCCTGCAGATATTCTAAGAGCTCTCCTTTATAGTTGAAATTCTGTTTATCGTCGGTGAGCTCTCTGAAGCGGGTCAGTATTTGTGAACCGATTAGCCGGTTGACAGCTTCCAGTCCTCCATCCAGATATACTGCTCCGATTAAAGCTTCATAACCGTCCGCCACCAGAGATGGCCTCTCGCGGCCGCCGGATTTCTCTTCATCCGGACTGAGATATAAAAATTCCCCTAAGCCTAAATTCCTGCCGATGTGACTTAAAGTGGCTTCGTTGACCAAACCGGCTTTTAGTTTGGTAAGGTCTCCTTCGGATTTGTCCGGAAACTTTTTGTAAAGAAATTCACATATCACCAAGCCCAGAATTGAATCCCCCAAAAACTCCAAACGCTCGTTGGAATCTAAGTTGGGACAATTGTTGGATTTAATGTAAGATTTGTGAGTCAGGGCTTCTTTGAGTAACTGGAGATTTGTAAAGTTGTAGCCGATTTTTCTTTGTAGTTTCTGCAGGCAAGCTTCCTCAGGGGGAGGGCTTTTTTTAAAGATGGAAAACCACTTAAACTTCATTTAAAATTAGGCCTGATATTTTTTAACCGCTAAGGTAACGTTATGTCCTCCGAATCCAAAGGAGTTGCTTAAAGCTGCCCTGACCTCTTTTTTTCTTTGGGAATTGGGGACATAATCTAAGTCACATTGCGGGTCCGGTACTTCTTGATTTATGGTCGGGTGCAGGATACCATCCTGGATGGTTTTTACACAGACAATGGCTTCCACTGCTCCAGCCGCGCCCAATAGATGGCCGATGATGGATTTGGTGGAGTTGACTGCTAATTTATGAGCATGTTCGCCAAAGACATTTTTGATGGCTAAGGTTTCCGATATATCTCCTAAATCAGTGGAAGTTCCGTGAGCATTGATATAATCTACTTCTTGAGGTTGAAGGTCGGCATCTTTCAAAGCAATCTTCATGGCATTGCAGGCCCCCTCTCCATTGGGTGCCGGGGCTGTGATGTGATAAGCATCTGCGGTCATGCCAGCTCCGATGACTTCAGCATAAATTTTAGCTCCTCTGGCTAACGCTGAATCTAAGCTTTCTAAAACCAACATTCCCGAGCCTTCCCCCATAACAAAACCATCTCTTTCCTTATCAAAAGGACGGGAGGCCTTTTCCGGTTGGTCGTTTCTGGTGGACATGGCACGGGCGGAACAAAAACCAGCCATAGAAAGTGGTGTAATGGTGGCTTCCGAACCCCCGGTCAGCATGATGTCGGCTTCTTCTCTTTGAATTATTTTAAAAGAATCGGCAATGGCATGGGCCGAAGAGGCACAAGCCGAAACCGTGGCATAATTCGGTCCTTTAAAACCGAAACGCATAGCTACCAAACCGGCACACATATCGATTATCATCATAGGGATAAAAAATGGGGAGACCCGGTTATGACCGGCGGTAATTAAATTTTTATGCTGTTTTTCTAAAGTATCTATTCCGCCGATGCCGGAGCCGATAACCACACCGATTCGGTGGGGGTCCATTTTTTCTGAACTAATTCCGGCATCATCCACCGCCTGTTGGGCCGCGGCAATGGCATACTGCTCCACCAAGTCCATTTTGCGAGCTTCTTTTTTTTCGATGTATTTGGCAGGCTCAAAATTTTTTACTTCGGCGGCAATTTCAGTAGGAAAACCGTTGATTTCAAAGCGGGTGACTTTGGCAACCCCGGATTTTCCCTGTTTGAGATTTTCCCAATACTCAGTGACCGAATGCCCCACCGGAGTAAGCACCCCCATACCTGTAATGACTACTCTTTTTTTCAAAACTAACTCCTGGTTTGACTATTAAGCTTCTTCTTCCGGGGTTTCGGATTTTTCGCTGATATGTTTTTCGATATATTCTACGGCATCTCCCACGGTCACTATTTTTTCCGCATCCTCATCCGGAATCTCCAAGTCGAATTCCTCTTCTAAAGCCATAACCAGTTCCACCGTGTCCAGAGAATCTGCTCCCAAATCTTCCACAAAAGCCGCTTCGGCCGAGACCTGTTCCGGATCCACACCCAGTTGCTCTACAATAATCTCCTTAACCCTCTGCTCCACTGACATGTTTCCCTCCTTTTATGGTATTTGCCAGTTACAAATTTGGCTAAAAAATAATTTCTTTAGGTTAATCTTACTTTAGAGCTTTTTAAAAACCACACAATATATATAAAAAAATCTTAAAGTCAACGACTTTTTCTTTGGCTACACCATGCAGTAGCATAAGTCCATGCCCTCTATCACATTAACATCCCACCATCGACCTGGATAACCTGACCGGTAATATACGAGGCTTGGTCTGAAACTAAGAAAGCCACCAAACTGGCCACATCTTCAGGGGTCCCTGGTTTTTTTAAAGGAATCAGTGACAACAAAGTGGTCTTGGCTTCATCAGAGATTTTTTCGGTCATATCGGATAAAATATAACCTGGTGCCACCGCATTGACAGTGATATTGCGGGAAGCTAATTCCTTGGCCGCCGATTTGGTTAAGCCGATTAATCCGGCTTTGGAGGCGGAATAATTCACCTGCCCGGCATTCCCCATTATTCCCACGACCGAGGAAATATTTACGATTCGGCCGGATTTCTGCTTGAGCATATAGCGCGAGACCGCTTTGATGGTGTTGAAAGACCCTTTTAAATTGGTATCTAAAACAGCATCCCAGTCCTGTTCCGAAAGCCGGAGCAGAAGATTATCTTTGGTGATACCGGCATTGTTGACCAGGATATCCAGGGTGGAGAACTTTTCGGCCGCTTCCTCTACCATTTTAGCGACTTGGTCGAAATTAGCCACGTCGGTTTGAAAAGCAATCGCCTTAGCTTGAGATTCACCCTTTCCATTTAAACTTTCAGCCATTTTCAGGGCGGGTTCATAGCTTTTGTGGGCAACGATAACCACATTAACACCCTCCTGGTGCAACCGTTTGACTATGGCTTCTCCGATACCTTTGGCGCCTCCGGTCACTATGGCAGTTTTTCCTTTTAAATTCATGCTGTGTTAATTATTGGCTGACAGAAAGTGAGAATTAAACTTTTAAAGTTTGGGAAGTTTTTTCAAAATTAGCTACATCTTCTTTTCTATCGATGCCAAAGATGGTCACACCCGGCAGAGTTTTTTGGACTAATCCCTGCAAAACCCTTCCCGGACCGATTTCCACAAAATTTCTGATTCCCTGTTGGTACATATATTGTAAGCTCTGCTGCCATAAAACCGGTTTGGTCAACTGGTCGGTCAATAAATGCCTGATATCATCACCCCGACTTATTTTTTTGGCGGTGACGTTAGCAACCACAGGAATTTGAGCATCTTTAAAAGAAATAGTTTGCAGGGCTTTCTCCAACTTTTCTTTGGCTGATGCCATCAAAGGGGAATGAAAAGCCCCTCCTACGTTTAAAAGCAGAGCTTTTTTGCCCTGGCTTTTGGCAAGTTTGACCGCCGCTTCCACGGCCGGGTAATCCCCGGAAATGGCAATCTGGTCCGGAGAATTAAAATTAGCTGGTTGAACTATTCCGATATTTTGAACCTGCTTGCCCAAGTCGAAAACTTCTTCGATGCTCATACCGATTACGGCCGCCATGGTCCCTTTTTTTTCTTCACATGCCTCCTGCATAAAAAAACTCCGTCTCCCTACGGCCCACAGGGCATCTTCGAAAGATAGAACTCCGGCACAAACCAGAGCCGGATATTCTCCCAAGCTGTGGCCCGCAACCAAAGCCGGTTTTACACCGTTTTCCTGAATTAATTTCAAAACCGCAACCGAGTGAATAAAAATAGCCGGCTGGGTATACTGGGTTTGTTGCAGAGTCTCTTTGGGTCCTTCAAAAGATATTTTGGCGATATCAAACCCTAAAATTTCGTTGGCCTGATTATACAAATTTTTGATGTGGGGGAAGGCTTCGTACAAATCCTTTCCCATCCCCACGTATTGAGAGGCCTGACCGGGAAATAAATAAGCTAAATCAGACATGCAGTTTTGGCTACGCCATCCTTTAGGATTTGTTTTATACTAATTAAGTTTAGGACTTCGAAAGGTCATCAAAAAATTATTTTCTTATCCTCTGCCAGTAGGAACTCAAAACTTCCTTGATTTTGAAGTTGACATTCTTCTTGGACATATGGTAGGCGACTTTAATGGCATTTTTGATGGCTTTGGGGGATGAACCTCCGTGTGCCACTATACAAACTCCGTCTATACCTAAAAGAGGAGCTCCTCCGTACTCTGAATAATCTAAAACTTTCCTTAATCTTTTCAAAGAAGCCTGCAAAAATAAAATTCCCAATTTGGAGAACAGGTTTCTTTTAATCTGCTTTTTAACGATGGAGGTCAAAAACCCGTCTATGGATTCGGCGAATTTCAGCATCACATTCCCGACAAAGCCGTCGCAGACCACCACATCGCAGGAACCTTTCAAAATTTTGTTCCCTTCCACGTTTCCCACAAAGTTTAGCTGAGATTCTAACAAGAGTTTATGGGAAGATAAAATCAGGTCGTTGCCTTTGTTGGATTCCTCACCGATGGACAGAAGCCCCACCCGCGGGTTAGCTTTGTTCAAAACTGATTCCGAATAAATGGAACCCATGATTCCGAATTCCAACAAATGCTGGGCTTTGCATTCGGAATTGGCTCCCACGTCTAAGACCAGAACACCGTCTTTTTCTCTTTGGGTCGGCATATAAGTGGCTATGGCCGGTCGGGAAATTCCTTCTATACGCCCTAAGGTGATTAAAGCCGAAGTCATGACCGCACCGGTATGCCCGGCCGAGACCACCGCGTCCGCTTCTCCATCCTTTTGCATCTGCATGGCTACCGCAATGGAGGAATCTTTTTTCCTTAAGGATAAAGTAGCCGACTCATCCATCCGGATGGATTCCGAGGCCTGTTGAATGATAAAAGGAAGCCCCTCGGCCCCGTTTTTCTTCAACTCTTCTTTTATTTTAACTTCATCTCCGACCAGGATCAGGCGGAAATCTCCGTTGGATTCCTGGTGAGCCAAGACTGCTCCCTTTACTAAAACCGAAGGAGCAAAATCTCCTCCCATGGAGTCTAAAGCAATTTTAACTGGTCCGTTCATGTTTTGGCTGGTTTAGAGGCTTCTGCCGGAATCACCTCTTTATTATTGTAATATCCGCAGTGCGGGCAGACCCGGTGAGGTAATTTGGGCTGATGACAATGAGAACATTCGGTTACATTGGGAGCTGCTAACTTCCAATGGGTTCTCCTTTTTCTCCCCCTGGCTTTGGAATGTCTTCTTTTTGGTAATGGCATAACCTTCCTTTTTTAGCTAAGTAATTCTTTTAGTTTGTTCCATCTGGGATCGACCATCTCTTTGCTGCAACTACAGGTTTTCTCATTTAAATTGGTCCCGCAAAATTGACACAATCCTTTACAATCTTCCTGGCATAAAGGTTTTATAGGTAGCGTCAGAATCATAGTTTCTCTTACTCTGGGATTTAAGTCATAACTTATGGTTTCTTTTGCAATAAACTGATAATCGTCATCCTGAGTATCCATCCCTACCTTCTCATCGTCCATTTCTAAGATAAATTCAATCTTGCTGATGACAGGTTGGACATATTCTGTCAGGCAGCGGGCACATTCCAGTTTTAGGCGGGCTTTGATTTCTCCCTGACAGTTGAAGCTGTTGCCGACCTTGAGGACCGAAAACTTCATTTTCACCTCAGAGGAAAAATCGATTTCTTCCGGCTTTATATCCAGATCCACCCCTTCGGTTTTAAAGCTTAAATGGTTTATCCCGTTTTTTAGTTCCTTCAGGATTAGTTTCATGGGTGTATTAAATATAGGTTTAGTTTACAAAAGTCAAGTAAAAATTTGAAATCCTCTGGCTAACTTCTTCTGGAAAACATACTTAGGTTAGCTTTGCTCTTTTATACGCATAAGGGCATCAAAAGTATAAAAAAATCTTTGGAAATTTACCTTTTAAATATTATCGGATAAAGTAGATTGGAATTGATTTTCTGTAGTAAATAAAATGGGTAGGGCGAATCTTCTGACCTCGACCATATGCACGCCCTACTTTACCTAGGGGGTAATATCCCCTCTCCTTTTTAGGAGAGGGTGGTTCGGCAAGCTCACCATAAATAGGGAGAGGTAAGTTCTCTAAAAAAATACTAACCCCTCCCTTTCTCTCTCGATTTCACTCGAGATAAACCTCCCCTTAGAGGAGAAGGTAAAAACTCCCTCCCCTGGTAGGGGAGAGGTTAGTCATTCTGAGCGTATGCGAAGAATCTCGTTTTTAAATTCTCTTATAGAAAACGAGATCCTTCACTGCGTTCAGGATGACAGACTATAAACAGCACACCCCAGTTTTTACTGGAGCAAGTCCTCCTTTGAAAACATAATTGACTAGGTATATTATGTCGGTTAGGTTTGGTGCACCGCCGCCCCCATTGGCATCTCCACGGCACAGAGGCACAGGCGCTATACTCCCTTTGAAAACATAGTTGACTAAATAAATAATGTCCGTGAGATTGGGGGCACTACCTGAGCCATTGGCATCTCCGGCTCTCTCAGTGCATAATTGGTCTTGATTGGAGGGTGGACCTTCGTTGCCGGAGAAATCAACGGCTGTGACCCGATAAAAGTAAGCTTTATTCGGATTGCTCAAGGTATCGAATGCCAGAGTATCGCTGGTGGCTTTCACCCTTTTGGCTGGAGAAAGAGAAAATCCAGAAACCGTGTCTCGGTAAATGTAGTAAAAATCAAAATCTTCATCTGTAACCGGAGACCAATGCAAGCTGGCAATGATCGCAGTGCCTGTGGCTTGCAAATTGGCAGGTGGAGCAGGTACCAAGTTATCCAGTGAATAACCGGAGTCTATCGGGGAATCATAGAAGACCACCGGGCTATTGGTGGCGGCTCGGACAAAGAAGACCGACCACTTTAACCCACCACTGACTGTTGAGTCCACTAAGGTTGGAACGATACCGTTGTATAAAGTATCACCATAGGCAGAAAAAGTAGCTACCTGTTCCCAGTCAGCCGGCAGAGGACTGTTGAGACTGACTGCTCCATTTATGGTGAGCGAAGTCGAACCATCAATCCTTCGGAAAATATCATATTTCTTCACCAAGGTGTCCCCTACAGAGGTAGTCTTCCACCTAATTCTGACCTGTTTTCCCTGGTCATTACCTACATCGGTAATGGAAATTATCTTGGGCATTGGGGTTAAATTTTTTAAAATTGAAACTGTATTGCTACTGGAGTTTGCCACTGCCAAATCATTATCTGTATCCCCGTCTAAATCAGCAGCGAAAACTGAGACAGGCGCGTCTCCTGTGGGGTAGCTAACACTGGGAACAAAGGTCCCATCCCCATTGTTCATGAAGACTGAAACGTTGGGGCCCCACTCATTTGGCAGGACTAAATCGTTATCTGCATCCCCATCTAAATCAGCTGCAAAAACTGCCCAAGCCCTCACTGCTGCAAAATCATTTTTGGCAACAAAAGTCCCATCCCCATTGTTCTTCAGGATCGAAACGCTGTAATCACCAAGGTTTGCGGTTGCCAAATCAAAATCGCCATCCCCGTCTAAATCAGAGGCAAAAACTGAGACAGGAGTAACTCCGGTTGCATAATCAACTTTGGGGGCAAAAGTGCCATCTCCATTGTTCTTCAAGACTGAAACGGTGTAGCTGTCACTATTTGCCACTGCCAAATCAAAATCTCCATCCCCATCTAAGTCAGCCGCAAAAACTGAGATAGGCCAGGCTCCGGTTGGGTAATCAACTTTGGCGGCAAAAGTCCCATCCCCATTGTTCTTTAAGACTGAAACTGTGTTGTCATCATAATTTGCCACTGCTAAATCCCTATCTGTATCCCCGTCTAAATCAGAGGCAAAAACTGAGTAAGGAGTAGCTCCGGTTGCATAATCAACTTTGGGGGCAAAAGTGCCATCTCCATTGTTCTTCAAGACTGAAACCGTGTTGCTACCAAGGTTTGCCACTGCCAAATCAAAATCTCCATCCCCGTCTAAATCAGCAGCAAAAACTGAGTAAGGAACTGTTCCGGTTGCGTAATCAACTTTAGCCGCAAAAGTTCCATCCCCATTGTTCTTTAAAATGGAAACAGAATCGCTAAATAAATTAGCAGTCACTAAATCAAGGTCAACATCTCCGTCAAGATCTGAAGCAAAGACTGAGAAAGGAAAAACTCCGGTTGCGTAGTCAACTTTGGGTGCAAATCCCTGCCCTAAAACAGAAGAAATAAAAAAGACACTGAAAATTAAAAAAAATAAAAAAGAAACCCTGAGCAGCTTAAGCTGGCTCAAAGCACTTTTAAAGAGATTCATTGCACACCTCCCTTAAAATTAATAATTAAAGCTTGATATGATTACCCTCCCCTCCGCTGATAATAAACAATATCAAAAAGAACCAAAAGTCAAGTGAAATTTTTCACAAATCAGGAATTGTTCTTAATAACAAGGGAGGTTTATATACTAAGTGGATTCAATTTAGTAGCTAAGTTGTGTCGGGAGCTTCTCCCGACACCTGCACTTTCCATCAGGATTCATGCTGCAATTGTAGCGTCGCGACTTGTCCCGAAAAACATGAGGGGTTCATCGCACAATTTTGTCGGATAAATCCTTCGACAAAGCTCAGGACGCGTCCGACCGCTACAACTACTGAAATGAGTAGCTCCTGTCGGAACAGTTAAAAATAAATTTCAAGACCAGCCCTGCAAATAAAACCAGCCAGCTCGGTTGAGCACATCTTGGGAGTAGTTTCTTCCGGTAGTGATAAAATCTATCTCATATCCTTTTTCGATTGTTTTCAACATTTTACCCAAACCGCAGTTATAAGATGAAAGTGTTGCTCTAATAAGCTGGCTATTGTTCAGTTTAAATTTTCTCAGCAAAACTTTCCGATTATCAAACAGAAGTTTAACTCCGTAAAAAATATTTTCTCTAGCATCCTTCCAATTACCGTTTCGGGCAAATTCATGATAATCAAAATCAATCTGTAAAAGTCCCCGCCCAAAACCCAACCTATCCGGTGGAAGCGGGGTGGTGCGAAAAGGTTTGGTTTTAATTCGAGGAACAAAATCACCCGTTCCTTCCGGTCCGGGTGGAAACAAAGCCAGTCCCCAATGAGATTCTCTTGAACCCAAGCCGGCTATGATGCAGGATTGCAAGTTAAATTTTTGCGCCGCTTCTTCTATTATGGCTTCATATTTAGCGGCTTCTTGTAATTGCTTTAAAAGTGAGGGATGGTCATTGGGAAAAGTAGTCGAAAGAAAATTAATAGAAGTGTAGTCATGGCCTTTATATAAAGATAAAAAGGTACCACTCATAGAAGAATTTTTATCAGGTTGTGTCGGGAGTTACTCCCGACACCCTCTTCGTCAGGAGTAGCTCCTGACGAAACAATGAAATTCCCTCTCCTCTTAGGGGAGGGTCAGGGAGGGGTTAGTTCTCATCAGTTTATCTAACCAAACAAACCTAACTGGTCAGTAGGTTTTACCTCAGCTGGTTTTGTCTCTGCATCCTCAAAAAGAGAAATCTTCCCATACACCCCGTCATACCCCGGAGTAATTTTCACTTTCCCTTCCCTCATTTTTTTCAACCCTTCCGCCACTTTGGGACTGGCAACTTTGGCAAAATCTTCTGCGGAAATATCCAACAAAATGTTAAACTCCGAACCAAACTCTTCAATCAGACGAAAATACTCTTTTTCCACTGCCTTACTTTCCACTCCCTGATGGAAAGCCGAGGCGATAATTTCAATTAAGGGAATCATATTTTTGTAGGGAATGGCCTGGTCGGGCAGATATCCGGTAGACCGGTCAGCCAATCTATCCACCCGGTTCATAACTCCGATAGTCAGTTTTTTGTGACAGACCGGGCAGACACTATTGTGTCTCTTACTCTCTTCCGGAGAAAATAAAATCCCGCAATCGCGGTGACCGTCATAATGATACTTTCCCTCCTCCGGAAAAAATTCCACCGTGTACAAAAATTTCTTGCTATCTCTATTTTTCAGAATATCCCTGATTTCAAAATAATCTAACTTACAGTCAAATATATTTGCCTCTCTCCCCAATTTGGATGGCGAATGAGCATCAGAGTTAGAAATCAAAGTTATTTTATCCAAAGCTGACCATCTCCAGTTCATCAAAGGGTCGGAGGATAAACCGGTCTCGATGGCAAAGATATATTTGGCATATTCACCGAAACATTCTTCGATAGAATCGAAGCCGGAATTAGAGCCGAAAATGGAAAACCAGGGAGTCCAGGCATGGGCCGGCACGATAAAAAAATCTGGTGAAACATCCAAAACCATCTTGGCTAAATCTTTGGAGGAGAAACCGAAAGTCGGTCTGCCATCCGAGGCAAGTTTTCCGAATTTAGATAATTTGGCATTAAGTTTTTCTACCAGCTCCAAACTGGGAGCAAACAGGATATTATGAATCTTTCTCAAGCGGCTGTTTTGAGAATAGACATTGGAAACTTCCACGGTCAAAATGAACTGTATGGTGCTATCCGAATTTTTTAGTTTAAAAAGTCCGGCTCCGGTCGGCTCTAGTTTGGTTTTTAATTCATACAAATAAGCCGGATGGGTAAAATCACCAGTGCCGATTAAATTTATCCCTTTTATCTTCCCCCATTTCACCAGACTCTCTACTTCCATATCCGGACTGGTGGCACGACTATGTTTGGAGTGCAGATGGAAATCGGCGATTATTCTCATTTTCCTCCCTGATTACCTGATAAGAAAATATCATTATCATCGAAAAGCAAGTTGAAAATTCAAAATACATATTATCCAAACTAACCCCTCCCTAGCCCTCCCCTTAAAGGAGAGGGAACAAAAACCCCCTCCCTTCCGAGAGAAAGAGAGGGTGGGGTGGAAAAATAACTTGAAAAAATTTTCAAAAGAAATATATTAAGACTTAATCTTGAAAGGAAAAAGATGAGCAATCAAATTTTAAAGGGAAAAGTGGCTCTGGTGACCGGCGGCTCCCGGGGAATCGGACGAGCTACGGCTTTGAAATTGGCGGACATGGGAGCAGATTTAGCGATTAATTTTTTTAGGAGCCGGAACAAAGCCGAGGAGACCCAGAAGGAGATTCAAGCCAAAGGAAGAAAATGTATTGTTATCCGGGCCAATATGAATGACCCGGAGAGTATAAAAAAACTGTTCGAAGAGTACAAAAAAGAGTATGGAAAACTGGATATTTTTATCAACAATGCCGCTATGGCGATGTTTGGTCCTACTGCTGAAATGTCTTTAAAAGGTTGGGAAGTAACATTTGATGCTAATACCCGGGCTTACTTTTTATGCGCTCAAGAGGCCTATAATTTAATGGCTCCTAATGGTGGAGGGAAAATTGTGGCTATGACCAGCTACGGCTCGGTCAGATATATTCCGGGATATTCTGCTCTTGGTTCATCGAAAGCAGCTATAGAAGCTTTGACCAGATATTTAGGAGTAGAATTTGCCCCTAAAAATATTAATGTCAACTGCGTTTCCGGGGGAGCTGTGGATACTGATTCTTTGAGGGTTTTGCCCAATTCTCAGATAATAGTGGATGAGTCGATTAAAAGAACTCCGGCTGGCAGAATCGGAACCCCGGAGGATATTGCCAAGGTGGTTTGTTTTTTGTGCACGGATGAGGCGGAGTGGATTAGGGGACAGACGATTGTGGCAGATGGGGGATTTTCGCTGATCTAAAAATATTTCTACAAACAGCACTCTTTAGATTTAAGTGGTTTGGGTCCACCCTTAAAGACATAATTAACCTCGACGATAATGTCTGGTAAAGTAATTTTACCATCTGCATTGGCATCTCCACGGCAAGCTGGATCAGGTTTAGGTGCTCCTTTAAAGATATGGTTCACAAGTGTAATTATGTCTGGCAAAGTCACTTTCCCATCACCGTTAGCATCTCCAGCTGTATCAACACAGGCAAACTGTACATACTTGATAGTAGCGTAATCATAATCAAAAGTGCCAGTGCCATCGCTCTCACCAGTCACATACACATTCCCACTGTCATCTACAGCTAGGGCGGAAGCCTCATCAAAACCATTCTCCAGACCATTGTATCTTCTGACCCAGAGAGTATCTCCAAAAGAATTATACTTAATGGTAGCGTAATCAAAAGAAGTATCACTGCCAACGCTCCTACCAGTCACATACACATTCCCACTGGCATCTACGGCTAGGGCGGAAGCATCGTCATCACTATTCCCCGGACCAGTGTATCTTCTGACCCAGAGAGTATCTCCAGCAGAGGAATACTTAATGGTAGCGTAATCATAATCAAAAAAGCCAGTGCCATCGCTCCTACCAGTCACATACACATTCCCACTGACATCTACGGCTAGGGCGGAAGCCTCATCAAAAAAATTCCCCGGACCAGTGTATCTTCTGACCCAGAGAGTATCTCCAAAAGAATTATACTTAATGGTAGCGTAATCAAAAGAAGTATCACTGCCAACGCTCCTACCAGTCACATACACATTCCCACTGGCATCTACGGCTAGGGCGGAAGCATCGTCATCACTATTCCCCGGACCAGTGTATCTTCTGACCCAGAGAGTATCTCCAGCAGAGGAATACTTAATGGTAGCGTAATCATAATCAAAAAAGCCAGTGCCATCGCTCCTACCAGTCACATACACATTCCCACTGACATCTACGGCTAGGGCGGAAGCCTCATCAAAAAAATTCCCCGGACCAGTGTATCTTCTGACCCAGAGAGTATCTCCAAAAGAATTATACTTAATGGTAGCGTAATCAAAAGAAGTATCACTGCCAACGCTCCTACCAGTCACATACACATTTCCACTAGCATCTACGGCTAGGGCGGAAGCTCCATCCTCGTGAAAATTCCCCGGGCCAGTGTATCTTCTGACCCATAACGTATCTCCGTTAGCAGCATACTTGATGGTGTTATAATCCGCACCACCTCCATTTACAACACTCCAACCAGTCACATAGAGGTTGCCATCGGAATCGAGAACTAAGGCATCAGCTTGATCGCTACCGTTACCCGGTCCGTCATAACGTCGGACCCATAAGGAAGCTCCATTAGGTGAATATTTAATGGTCGCAAAATCATAATTAATTCCATTGGTGCTATAACCCGTCACATAAACATTGCCACTATCATCCACTGTCAAAGCATTGGCTACATCCTCGCCGCTCCCAGTTCCATCGTATCTTCTCACCCACCCAGTATCCACCTGCGCAAAAACCGGAACATAAGAAAAAATTACAAAAAGAAGAAAAAATATCTGCGAATAAACATGTTGTCCTCCTTGAAAATTTTTGAGATATCCCAGTATAACTAATTTTTATTCAAAAGTCAAGAACTATTTTTACAAACAGCAGGCTCCGGTTTTTATCTGAACAAGAAATTTCAGAAAATTAAATTGTTTTTTGTCTGGAAATTAAAACCATTTTTAACTTGACTTATTTTTTAAAATTTTTATTTTAGTTTTTTACATTATGTCAGAAGTAAAATTAATACCCAAGAACCTGGACAAGACCTTTTTGAACCTAATCGAGCCCCTGGCTCAATTTTTGATTTCCAATAAGGTTCACCCCCATTTTATTACCGCTCTGGGATTTACCGTCTCCATCGTGGCGGCGGTCTTGTTGAGTGAAGGGCAGTTTTTGCTGGGGGGAATAATGATAATCTTAGCCGGAGTATCAGATATTTTAGATGGAAGATTGGCCAGAGAAACCGGTCGCATCAGCAAATATGGAGCTCTGATTGATTCTACCATAGACAGGTATTCCGAAGTGGTGATTTTTTTAGGGATTGCCGGGTTTTTTAAAAGCGTGGGAGCATTTACCTTAATAATCCTGGCAATTACCGGCAGTTTCATGGTCAGCTACACCCGTGCCAGAGCAGAAGGTCTGGGGATTGAATGTAAAGTCGGAATCATGCAGAGACCGGAAAGAATGACCTTCCTGGTTTTGGGAGCAATTTTGGGAGCCGTACCTCATACTGACCATTTTTTGATGATTTTGGCTTTGTGGTTTATAGCTGTTTTGGGGAATTATACTGTGATTCAGAGGATTGTTTACATCAGAAACCAGCTCAAAACTTCTGATATTCAATGATATATTTGGGGTGCAGAAATTGCCAGGGAAATATTTTAAGTGTAAATTGCGGTCTTTTACGATTATCAAATAACTAGAACGTCTCAATAGATTCGACATAAAGGAGAGAAAATGAGTTCCAAAATTAGAGTGGCCATAATTGGAGTAGGAAACTGTGCTTCCTCGCTGGTGCAAGGTGTCTTTTACTACCACAATGCCAAAGAAGGAGATTTTATCCCCGGTTTAATGCATGTCAATCTGGGTGGCTACCATGTTCGGGATATCGAATTTTCAGCCGCATTTGACATTGACAAAAACAAAGTGGGGAAAGATTTATCCGAAGCGATTTTTACCAAACCCAATAATACTTATCAATTTTGCAAAGTTCCCAATTTGAAAGTTAAAGTTGAAAGAGGGATGACTCACGATGGGTTGGGATTTTATCTATCCAAAATTATTCAGAAAGCACCCGGACCGACTGCGGACATTGTGAAAATTTTGAAAGATACCGGAACCGATGTGGTGGTGAATTATTTACCGGTGGGGTCTGAAGAAGCTACTAAGTGGTATGTGGAGCAGGTTCTGGATGCCGGTTGCGGTTTTGTCAACTGTATTCCGGTTTTTATTGCCCGGGAAAAATACTGGCAGAAAAGATTTGCCGAAAGAGGACTGCCGGTAATCGGAGATGATATTAAATCTCAAGTTGGATCAACTATTGTGCATCGAGTTCTAGTCCGGCTTTTAAGAGACCGGGGAATAAAGTTAGAAAAAACTTATCAATTGAACGTGGGAGGAAATACCGATTTTTTGAATATGCTTGAACGAAGTCGTTTGGAATCAAAAAAAATTTCCAAGACCAATGCGGTCACATCACAATTGGATTATGATTTGGGGGAAGAAAATGTGCATATCGGACCATCTGATTATGTGGCCTGGTTGAAAGATCGAAAATGGGCTTATATCCGCCTGGAAGGAAAAGCTTTCGGAGATGTTCCTTTGAATGTGGAATTGAAGCTGGAAGTTTGGGATTCTCCCAATTCAGCCGGGGTGGTCTTGGATGCAGTCAGATGCTGTAAATTAGCTTTGGACCACAAAATTTCCGGGGCTTTGGTTGAGCCTTCAGCTTATCTGAAAAAATCTCCGCCCATTCAATTCACCGATGATGAAGCCCGGGAGAAAATGGAGGAGTTCATCCGCAAATACGGCAAGAAAAGCAAAAAAGAAACCAAGAGAAAGTAGTTTCAAAATTTTACTTAGAGCAACATTTCAAGGCGGTTAAAAGCCACCTGTTATGGTGAGCTTGTTCACTCTGACTCATCGGAACGAGTCGAACCATATTTGTTTAAAACTATGCCCGGCCGCTTGATTACCTTAGAAGGAATTGACAATTCCGGCAAAACCACCCATGCCAAAAGATTGTCTAATTATTTGAAGAAAAAAGGGTACCAAGTGTTGTCAGTGCGTGACCCGGGTGGAACCGAAATTTCCGAAAAAATCAGAAAGATTCTTTTGGATAAACAAAATAGCTTGGCTGCTTCGAGCGAGCTATTTTTATATTTGGCGGCTCGTCAGCAGTTAGTTTCTGAGATAATTTCACCGGCTTTGAAGAAAAATAAATTTGTTATCTGTGACCGCTATTGTGACTCCACCTTGGCTTATCAGGGATACGGGCGGGGTTTGAATATTAGTTTAGTAGATAACATACTGAAATCTTTTTTCCCTGTGCCGGATTTAACTATATTAATTGATTTGCCAGTTTTAAAGGCGCAAAAACGTTTCGGTTCAAACCGACCGGACCGCTTAGAGAAGGAGAAATTTGCCTTTCATCAAAAAGTTCGCCAAGGATATTTAGAAATCGCTAAAAAAAATCGACAGAGAGTTAGATTGGTGGAAGGAACCGGAAACCCAGCTAAAACCTGGGAACAGGTCCGAAAAATTGTGGATAATTTTATAAGCAGAAGTTAATGTCTCAAGCAGTTCGAGCTAAATTTTTTGAGTAGTTCGACATAAAGGAGGTTTTATGAATTCGTCTAAGAAATGGTCGGTGGTATTCGGAGTTTTAATTTTTCTAATCATTGTAGCGGGTTTATCTTTTTCTTTTAAGGATAAATTATTCGTTGGACTCAAAACTTACCAGCAGATTGCGGCGGTCATCTCTTCCCGCTATGTGGATTCAGTTGACCCCCAGATTTTAGTTCAGGCCGGAATTAAAGGGATGCTGTCGATCTTAGACCCCTACTCAGAATATCTGGAAGAAAAAGAATACCAAGGCCTAATCGAAGAAACTCAGGGACAGTTTGAAGGGGTGGGGTTAGAAATCGGGGTTAAAAATCAGTTTTTGACTGTGATTTCACCGGTGGAAGGAGGACCGGCCTATAGAGCCGGAATTCTGGCCGGGGATAAGATAATCAAAATCAACGGAGAACCTGCTGAAGGAATTACCGGCGACCAAGCAGTACAGAAATTGAGAGGTCCTAAGGGTACTCCAGTAGAAATTACCATAAGCAGGCCAGGGTTGTCTAACCCGATTGATTATAAAATCACCCGGGATGTAATTGAAATTAAGACCGTCCCTTATTTTGGCTTGCTGAATAACCAGGTCGGGTATATCAGACTGAAAAAGTTCACCGAGACCTCTACCGCTGAAATTACCAAGGCACTTTTGGAGCTGAAATCCCAAAATGCTACCGGAATAATTTTGGATTTAAGAGGAAATCCCGGAGGACTTTTAAATCAGGCCATAGAAGTGGCCAGTTTGTTTTTGTGGGATAAAAAACTGATTATGGAAACCAAGGGACAGGATGACGCTCAGAATCAAAAGTATTTTGCCGGTGAAAAAGCGGTCTGCCCGGATTTACCTCTGGTGGTTCTGGTGGATAAAGGATCTGCTTCCGCTTCGGAAATTGTGGCCGGAGCCATTCAGGATTGGGACCGGGGAGTGGTAATCGGGGATACTACTTTTGGCAAAGGACTGGTTCAGACGGTCTTAAGATTGCCTAACGACAACGCCTTAAAACTGACCACAGCCAAATATTTTACTCCCAGCGGCAGATGTATTCAGAAAAAAGAAAATGGCTCTAAGTTAGAACAGCTTGAGCTGGCTACCAGGTCGGATTTCAAGCCAGAGGATTTGGTGTCAGATACCAATTCCGTTTTTTATACTAAAAGAGGTCGGAAAGTTTTGGGTGCGGGAGGGATTATTCCTGATATCGTAATCACACGACCGAAATTTAACCCCTTAATCTACAATCTTCTCCGGGAAGACCTGTTTTTTGAGTTTGCTGCTGAAAATTTTGCTAATAATTCCACCATAGACCAAAACCTTGAAGTGAATTGGGAAATATTAAGAAATTTTAGAAGATTTCTGTGGCAGAAAAATTTCAGCTACCAGACTATGACCGAGCTGCAGTTAGAGGAACTGAAAAAAACCGCCGGAGAGGAGCTCTCTTCGGCTAACCTGGATTATAGTTTGGAGCATATTAACCAAGTCATCCAGGAGGAAAAGCAAAAAGCTTTTAATCAATCAGCGGAAGAAATCAAATGGTATTTAAAAGAAGCCCTTTTGACTCACAATTTGGGAGAAAAAGCCAAATACCCCACGGTCTGGTCTAAAAATCATCCGGAGATAAAAAAAGCTTTGGAAATTCTGAGCAGCAAAGAAAAATATGACAAGTTGCTGTCTTCCTAAATGTTAGAATATTTAGTAATCTTTTTAGTTTGTGGACTCTTCGGAGTTTTCAGCTCTCTTTTAGGGATCGGGGGTGGTCTTTTGATCACCCCTTTTTTGACTTTGGTATTCAAAATCCCCATTCACCAGGCCATCGCCACCAGCTTGATTGCCATCATTGCTACATCGAGTGCCTCTGCCACAGTCTATGTGCAACAAAAATTGGCGGATATAAAACTAGGGATAACTCTGGAATTAGCCACTGTCTCAGGAGCAATTATAGGGGGGTTTTTAGCCGGTCTAATTGGTCCAGATGCTTTGGAAATTTTATTTGCTTTGGTGCTGGTTTATGTCTCAATTTGGATGTTGAGGAAAAATAACCCAACCGAAAATTCTCAGCATACTTATCAAGCTAAAAAATATCCTTTGGGGTTTTTAATCTCTTTTGTGGCTGGAAATCTTTCGGGACTTTTAGGAATTGGCGGTGGACCGATAAAAGTGCCGGCTATGTATCTGATTATGCGGGTCCCTTTGAAAGTGGCTTCGGCAACCAGTAATTTTATGTTAGGAGTGACCGCTTCTGCCAGTTGTTTTCTATATTATTTCAGAGGAGAAGTAAATTTACCCGTCTCTGGAGTAGCAGTTTTGGGAGCTTTTCTGGGTGCAAGTTGGGGTTCACATTTAATGTTTTCGGTAAAAACTGATTTGATTCGTAAACTTTTCGTGGGATTTTTACTTTTACTAGCCCTGAGTATGTTTTTAAAAGGGATTAACTTAAATATTTATTAAAATGGATAAAGAATTTAGTTACAAGACCACCGCTTTGGTTTTAAAATGGGGTTCTTGTCTTTCAATTCTAATTCTAATTTCAGGTTTAATTTTATTTATAATCAATCCTTCTTCTTTTCAATTTGGCGTAACCTCTTTGGGGAAAAATTTTTGGAGAAACTTAATTTCTTTTGACTCCCAAGCTATAATTAACTTAGGAATTTTACTTTTGATGCTGGTCCCCTTTTTTAGGGTCTTGGCCATTGGGATTGGCTTTGTGATTGAAAAGGATAAAAAATATAGCTTGATTTCTGGAGTAGTTTTATTGTTTCTGATTTTAGGGATTTTTTTGGCTTTATCTCAAGTTTGAAATAACTTTTTGCGTATAAGAAAAAAACTGTTTGAGGACAGTCAGAAAGAAAACCTATGTTTAGAAAAAGAAATTATCTGGGATTTTTGTTTTTGCTGGGATTATTTTTATTCTTTCAAGTAACAGCGCTTTTTTCTTTTCCAGCCAAAAGAAGACTTTTTGAGTTAAAATATGGCTATAAGACCGTTTGTAACCAATGCCACGTAGATGGAGGGGGTTCTGATAATAATGATTATGGCTTAGATTTTCATCATAATGGCCAAAATTTGGCTGCCTTTACTAAAATCGAAGCCAAAGACTCAGATGCAGATGGTTTCCCTAATTTAGCAGAGATACAAGCTAAATCCAATCCTGGTGATCCCCGTAGCACTCCTAAAAAACCGGGTAATTATATGCAAGCTGAAGTTGAAACTTTTATTCCTAAAAAAAATTTGCTGAAACTTTTTCCCAATGCCTCCCAATTTAAAGCGGTAGAAGGGATTATTTCTTTGGAAAAAAAGAGCCAACTGGAGAAAAAAATCGGCTTAGTATTAAGTGAGGATGAACAAGTTCCCACATTTTTTGAGGCCTATACTAAGGCCGGAGAAAAATTGGGAGTGGCTCTGTTGTTCGCTTCTATGGAACATCATAAACATACCTTTGGAGGCGTAGCTTTCACCAATACTGGAATGATAATTAAACTGGTTATTTTCAAACAACGGGAACAAAAGAAACTGAAGATGGATTCTTTCTTAAAACAGTTTGAAGGAAAATCAAAAGACAGCCAATTTAAAATAGGGAAGGATTTTACCTCACTGCCCAAAATGGAGATTTTCTGTCAAAAGATTTGTGATTTTGTGAAAAAATCAAGTTGGATGATGCAAGAAATTTACTTGTCACAGGAAAAGCCCCAGGATTGACTATGTCCATTTTTGAAAATTTCAATTACAAACAGTCCCCCTTAGGGTTTAAACTTCTGGTCTCTGTTTTTCTTTTGGGCTTGAGTTTGGCTCAAGGGTTAGGAATGACTATGGCTTATATCCAGACCAATGTGGTGAATACCTCTGCTGAGGAATATTTCTCTTATCTCAAAACCACCAAGCTGGTCTCTTTATCCCATCCCCACTTTTTCGGCTATGCTACTTTATATTTTTTGACCGGACTGTTGTTTTTATTCACCCACCAGAATAAAGCCGTTAAAACCCTTTTACCGGGATTAGTGGTCTTGGCCGCTTTGCTGGATATTGTCAGCTGGTGGGGGATTAAATATGTTTCTACCAAAATTGAGATTCTGTCTCTGGTAGCCGGAGTTATTTTTGTGGGCGGATTTTTATATATGGCCATAGTTATTTTTTACGAGCTGTGGTTCCGAAAGAAAGTTGATTGAATCCTTTAATCTTTTCCATTAAGTTTTAACCAATGAGCGAAAAATTTATAGTTTTAGCGGTTTCATTTTTTCTGATGATTCTGTATTTAACTAAAGTATATGGAGACTCGCCTAAAAAATATAAATTATCTCTTATTGGAGAGAAAAATTGGTCTGATATAAGTCAGTTGAAACTGCCAAAAAAAGAGAAAAAGGAGCTTTTATACAAAAGCAATGTTTTGTATGCAGCACATAATCGGTATCAAGCTGACCATGTAGTTGCTTTTTCCTCAAATGGTAAATTTAAAGTTGAAATGCGCAGGACGGATGAGCCCTTAGATGAGGATTTAGGAGTGGCAACTATTTATGACAGTCTTGGAAATAAGATATGGGAGGGTACAGTCGGGTTCTGGGTTTACCCTTCTAACAATGGAGATGACTTTGTAAGCGTAGGTTCAGAAGCAAGCGTGATTCGATTTCATAAAATATCAGATACCATCGCAACTCTTGACAAAAAAACTCCATATGTACTTGCTTCTCGCTACGGTTTTACTTTCGATGCTAAGTATTTTGTCGGCGCTGGGTCTACGTTAGAACTATTGACTTGTGAAGGCGATGTAATATGGAGGAAATATACCAACAGTCCAGCACCTCGTGAGCTAGCTTTCTCGTATGATGCCAGTAAAATTGCATTAGCACTCATGCCTCATCTGTTAGGCTGGCAAGTACCCCAATTAACTGATACAGAAGACACAGTGTCTAAGGCACTACCAGACAGGTCTATAAAAAATTCTTACCTTTTTATTTTGAATCGAGATGGCGAAGTATTACATAAAGAAATCTTGGATTGGCCGGTCGTACACCAGATGACTTTTTCGCCAAAAGGGGATTTTTTAGCTGTGGGCGGCTATAATCATTTATCTATATTTGACGTAAACGCAAAAAAAGTGATTGGGAAACATGACCAAAATTCTCTCAATTTTTCTCATTGTTCTATGGCTTTTTCTCCTAGCTCAGATTTGTTGGCCATCCAATCTTACGGAAATCTTTATCTATTAAATTTAAAAGGAAAAATAACCGATTATGCGAGACTAACTGATGATTTTGATACCAGTCCAGTAGGTCTCACACTTGCCTTTAGTGAAAGCGGAAAAATATTGCTCGCTAGCACCAACAATAAACTTTATGCTTTTAAAATTGAAGAAAAATAAATACTTAAGAAAGATGGGTATATAATTTAAAAACCTCTAAACTATTTTCACCTGAAATCGTCCAATATATGAAGCAGTTTAAAGCCCTGGAAGTGCCAGATGCCAAAAAGACTTGACTAAATACTAATTTTACCGTATCATTTTCAGCAAACCAAGGAGAAATAATGTACGCTATTTTAGAAACCGGTGGTTTACAGTTTAAGGTTACCAAGGGTGAAGTTTTAAAAATTCCTAAGCTGGGAACCGAACCCAAAGAAGAAGTGGTTTTTGAGAAGATTCTTCTGGCAGCTGAGAAAGATAAAATCTTGATAGGAAAACCTTATATCAAAGGTGCCAAAGTCACAGCTGAAGTTTTGGCTAACGGAAAATCACCCAAAGTGATTGTGTTCAAATTTAAAAGAAGAGTCAAATACCGCCGCAAGAGGGGCCACCGCCAGGATTACACTGAAATCAAAATCAACGAGATCAAACTTCCCAAAGCTTAAATAATTATGCGGGTTGGGAATAAAACAAGTTTTACTCGGTTCACACCTGGCTTATTAACTCTGGTTTTGATTTTTTTCTGCACTGCCATTTCAGCCCAGGAGCATACCATCTCCAAAATCACGGTGGAGGGGAACAAAATCGCTGATCCCACTTTGATTTTAAATGTCTCAGGATTGCAGGTGGGGACCCCCTTGGAAGCCGAGGCCATCGAAAAAGCCATCAGATTTATTTATAACCTAGGGCTTTTTTCGGATGTCAAAATTTTAGGGACCCAGACTGCGGAAGGACTGGAACTTGCCATCCAGGTTCAGGAATATCCCCGTATCGCCAAAATTGAAATTGCAGGAAACCGCAAAATCAAAGATACCGACCTGAAAGATAAAATCAGTTTATCCGAGGGGAAGCTGGCTTCCCCTTATGAGGTTCAGGAGAGCGCTAATAAGCTCAAAGCTTTTTACAATGAAAAGGGGTATTTTTTGGCTCAGGTAGAAACTCAGGCCGAACCCAATGCGGCAGGAGAGTTGGCATTAAAATTTAAAATTAACGAAGGTAAAAAAATCAAAGTTCGCGGAATCGAGATTGAGGGGAATAAGATTTTTTCCGACAAAAAAATCCGCAAGCAGATGAAAACCAAACCCAAAGGGATTTTGCGCAGCGGGAATTTTGAAGAACTGAAATACCAGGAAGACAAAGACCGGATTGTTGATTTTTATAAAAGGGAAGGTTATCTGGATGCTACGGTAGTATCTGATTCTATCTGGTACGGCCCGGATAAAAAGAAAATGTATATCCGGCTGACCGTCTCTGAAGGAGACCGTTATCAATTTGGCAAGGTAAGATTTGATGGTCACAAGCTCTTTACTTCTGAAAAACTTTTGCAGCAGGTCAGGTTCAAAGAAGGGGAAATTTTCAGCCAGAAAAAATATGAAGAGACCCAGGCCAATATTGAAAATCTGTATTTAGATGAAGGTTACATTTATCTCAGAATTCAGGATAAGCAAGCTACCCGGGGGAAAGTGGTGGATATCACCTTTCAGATCAATGAAGGTTCCCAGGCCCACGTCTATAAAATAAACATCGAAGGTAACACCAAAACCAAAGAAAAAGTGATTCGCCGGGAACTTTCTTTGAAACCGGGAGATGTCTTTAAAAGATCCCTTTTGATGAGAAGCTTAAGGGACGTAAGTTACTTGAATTATTTCGCCAATGTGGTCCCCAATTATGAAGTCTTACCAAGTGGGGATATTGACCTGACTATCAAAGTCGAGGAAAAGCCGACCGGACAGGTTACTTTTGGAGCCGGCTACAGTGAAAGAGATAAACTGGTGGGGACTCTAGGACTGGGGATTCCCAATTTATTCGGTAACGGACAATCTGTACAGCTGAATGTCGATTTTGGCGCACGGCGTAACACCTTCCAGATAAGCTACACTGACCCCTGGTTTCGAGATACTCCTACTTCGGTGGGATTTGACTTGTATAATGTCAACCGTAGATGGTATGATGACTATACCGAGGAAACTCGGGGAGTCGGATTGAGATTAGGGAAGAGATTATTCTGGCCGGATAATTATTTCAGAATCTTTTGGGGTTATCGCTTCGAATCAGTCAGATATAAGGAATTTTCCGACATCTATAAAACCATAGCCGATTCCCTATTTAACAAGTATTCCAATGTCGACTCCATTCCTTATCCTTACCGTCTAGCCAAAATTGACTGGCCCCAGCTGACCTCCAGCATGAGCTTGACCATTACCAGAGACAATCGGGATCTTCCCCAATTTGCCACTAAAGGATCTGCGGTTTCATGGACTGGAGAGCTGGCCGGCGGTCCTCTGGGAGGTGACTGGGCTTATCACAAGCATATCATTGACTTGGCTGGCTATTTACCGTCTTTCTGGAAATTTACCTTGGTGGCTAAAGCCAGAATCGGGATAATTGACAGCTGGGGAGGAGATAGAAAAATTCCGTATATAGAAAGATTTGCCCCTGGAGGAGCCAATAATCCGGACGGAGTGGTCCGTGGTTATCCGGATGCCTGGATCGGTCCTATAGATCCCTTCACCGGTGCCCATTTAAGAGGTAAGGCTAAAATTATTTATAATCTCGAATATCAGTTTCCCTTGGTGGAACAGCAATTTTATGGACTGCTTTTAGCAGATGCCGGGAATGCCTGGCTTTCTTACCAAGATATCAAGCCCTTTCCCAAGCATCTGTTTAAATCAGTGGGGGCCGGAGTCAGAATGATAATACCCAGTTTAGGTTTAATCGGCTTTGATATAGCTTACGGGTTTGACTATACTGACCCTTCTTGGAGACCCCATTTCATTTTTGGTTCCAGATTTTAAATGGTTACACCATCCCGTTAGGGAAAAAAATATTAACCCTTTAAGGAGGATTTAAAAATGAAACTTCTTAGATTAGATAGAAAGTTGAGCTGGATTGGTTTGGGCTTAGTAGTCTTATTTTTTTCTGGTTATCAAGCTTACGCTGAAGAATTTAAATTGGGATTTATAAACTCCATTAAAATTAGAGCCGAATACAAAGAATTTGCCGATGCCCAAACCAAATTTGACAAAGAGATTGCCGAGTTTCAAAACCAGGATGTCTCATTGAGACAAGAGATAGACAGCCTGCAGAAGGTATTGGAGAGCCAATCTCTTTTGCTTTCGGAAGCCAAGAGAAAGGAAAAGGAACAACAATTAGAGGTAAAAAAACAGGCCTACCGCAAGTTTTTTGATGAGATCTTCGGGCCGGACGGGAAAGTTGAAAAAAAGAATGCCGAGCTGACCAAACCGATTCTGGATAAAATCAACGCTGCTTTAGAAAAGATCGCCAACCAGGATGGTTATGCCTTTATCTTTGACGCGGTCAATGGAAATATCGCCTACGCCAAAAAAACTTTTGACATAACCGATAAAGTTTTAGCTGAGCTGAATAAGTGAAGAAAACCTTAGGGGAAATTGTCCAATCCGTAAAAGGAGAATTATTTGGGGATGCCTCGATAGAAATCTGTGGGGTGGCTGGGTTGCAGGAAGCTCAAAAAGGAGAAATCTCTTTTTTAGCCAACCCCAAATACAAAAATTTTCTGAAATCAACTCGGGCCAGCGCTGTAATAACTAATGAAAAAATTGAAAATTCCCTCCCTTTTGCGGTAGTTAAACATCCTAACCCTCATTTGGCTTTTTCCCAAGTGGTCAAGCTTTTTTATCCGGAAAGAAGAAATTGTCCCGCTGAAATCCACCCCACTGCTATTTTAGGAAAAAACTTAAAATTGGGTCAGTCGGTTCATATCGGAGCTTATGCCGTACTGGAAAATGAGGCGCAAATCGGTGACCGCACCGCAGTTTTATCCGGTAGTTTTATTGGAGAGAAAAGCAAGATTGGTGAGAATTGTCTGATTTATCCTAATGTGACCATCAGGGAGAATGTTATCATAGGCAACAATGTCATTATCCACTCCGGAGCCGTGATTGGGTCTGACGGTTTTGGGTTTGCTTTTGACGGAAAAGTGCATCAGAAAATTCCTCAAATTGGCAATGTGATTATTGAGGATGATGTCGAGATTGGAGCTAATGTGACCATCGACCGGGCCGCCTTAGGTTCCACCAGAGTCGGTAAAGGGAGCAAAATCGACAACCTGGTTCAGATCGGACATTCGGTTGAAATAGGAGAAAACTGCATTTTAGTAGCCCAGGTTGGTATCGGGGGAAGCACCAAATTGGGAAAATATGTCACCCTAGGTGGACAAGCCGGTTTAGTGGGACATATTGAAATTGGAGATAAAGTTATAGTGGGAGCCCAGGGAGGAGTTACCAAATCTATTCCTCCCAACACCGTGGTTTCCGGCTATCCGGCCCGGGAACACCACAAAGCCAAAAAACTTGAAGCCAGCTTATCCTTTTTACCCCTTTATATAGAAAAAATTAAGCGGCTTGAAAAAGAAATCGAGCAGCTGAAAAAAAAGTTGAAAAAAAAGAGCAAATAGATTAAGTTAGTAAGGGCAGCAAGCTTTACGTATTTCATACAGAGTACAAAAGAAGGAGGATGAATGGGTAAGGCGCTGGAGATTACTGATTCGAATTTTGAACAAGAGGTGCTGAAAGAAAAGCTGCCGGTTTTGGTTGATTTTTGGGCTACCTGGTGCGGTCCCTGTCTGATGATGGCTCCGATTGTGGAGGAGATTGCCCAGGAGTATGCTGGCCGGCTGAAGGTGGCTAAACTGGATGTCGACCAAAACAACCAAACTTCCATTCAGTATGGTATCAGATCTATTCCTACTTTGTTTTTTTTCAAAGACGGAAAAGTGGTGGATCGCATCGTGGGAGCTGTCCCCAAGCAACATTTTGTGGAGAAAATCGAAAAGATTTTAAACAGCTAAGAGGTAATTGCAAAATAGTAAGCTAAAAAAGGTCAGGTGCAGCTGACCTTTCTTTTTTAGTTTTTAACTATTCAATAAGTCAGCCGATATAAATCAAAAATGAGATACTACTCTTCTTCCTACAGCTGGGGTGGGGGGATGCTTACTCCGGTGGTTAAAATTTTGCTTTTGGGCAATCTGGGAGTCTTTATCCTTCAACATCTGGTGGGCTACCAGCTAATTACCTGGTTTGGACTGGTGCCTCATCTGGTGATAAACAAGGGATGGCTGTGGCAGGTCGGGTCTTATATGTTCCTGCACGGAGGGCTGTTTCATATCCTGTTCAATATGTTTGTCTTGTGGATGTTTGGCTGTGAGATTGAGAGGGCTTGGGGACCCAGAGAGTTTTTGAAATATTATCTTTTGTGCGGAATCGGAGCCGGGGCTTTTACCGTGATATTATCCTGGAATTCCATAGTTCCCACCATTGGGGCTTCCGGGGCTATCTTTGGAATTTTGGTGGCTTATGCCATGCTGTTTCCGGATCGTTTAATCTATGTTTATTTTCTGTTTCCGGTTAAGGCCAAATATCTGGTAATCTTTTTTGCGGTAATTGAGTTTTTAGCATCTATAAGACATACTTCCGACGGCATCGGGCATTTTGCTCACTTAGGGGGAATGGTGATCGGATTTTTGTATATAAAAGCCGACTGGAGGACCAGAAACCTTTTTACTTTTTTCAAAAATTACCGATATAAGAGAGTGATGAAACAGCTGGAAAAGAAAAGAGAAGAAAAAGAAAGATTAATGGAAAGAGTGGACCAGATTCTGGATAAAATCAGCCGGGTGGGGATGGAAAATCTGACCAAAGAAGAAAAAAGGATTCTGGAAGAAGCCAGCCATACCCTCTCTGAAAATCAGGAGAGCAAGCTGGGCTAGATGGCTACAGCCATGGTGTAACCAAAAGCTCTTTTATGAGCAAAAAAATTCTGATAGCCGACAAAAGTATAACTATCCGCTCCATTGCCGAGTCCTTGCTAAGACAGAAGGGGTATGAAGTTGCTACCGCCGCCGAGCAGGACAAAGCTTTAAGCTCCATCAGGGAATCCCCTCCGGATTTAATCTTTTTGGATTATTCTCTTCCCAGCGTCAGTTTATCCATTTTTTTGCAGACTCTGAAATCCGAGCCGGAACTGAAAAACGTGCCGGTGGTCTTGATGTTTCCCATCTCGGAATTGAAAAAGCAGGAAAGTTTAATCCAGAAAGAGAATTTGAGTTACTTGATTAAACCTTTCACCCCCAAAGAGCTTCTGGTCAAAACCGAAGAGTTTATCAAAGAGTTTAAGGCTCCCGCTCCCCCGCCCAGTTCAGCCAAAAAGAAAAGTAATATTGAGCTGGTGGAAGAGGCTTCAGCTAAGGAAGTGGATGCATTCTTTGATAACCTTATTCCAGAGGAAGGTACACCGGGTAAAACGGAAAAAGTCTCTTTGCCGGAAGAGGAGGAAGATTTGGTACTGTCTACTTCCTTTGCCGACGTATCGCCGGAGGAGGAAGAGCCGGAGGCAGTTGATAAACCGCATGATTATGAATGGTTTTTAAGCGAAATGAAAGGTGAGGGGAAAAAACCGGGGGATAAAAAGAAATCAGCTTCTGCTCCATCAAAATCCAGTCCCAAGACAGAAAAACCGGCTAAAAAGGATGACGAAATTGAGACCAAGAAATTGGATGTCGAGGTACGGGAAATGGGTACTTCTAAGCTGAAATTGGATAAGATACTCTCCAAGATGAAGGAAAAAGAAGAGGAGGAAGAAGAGGAACCGCTTTCCGGCTATGCCCAGCTGAAAAATGAAAAGGAAAAAGTCAAAGAAGATTCTATAAAGACCAGCAAGCTTCCGATGGAGTCTATTCTCCCGACCCCCAAAAAGGAACCCTCACCCAAATCAGCTACTCCTACGGAAGCCCCACCGGCTTTGGATTATTACAAGATGGTAGATGAGATCGTGGAAGAAGTGTCGGATAAACTGGCTAAGGAGATTGTGAAAAAAATTGACAAGGAAACGGTTTCAAAACTACTCAAAGAAAAAATCGAGAATCTGAATTTTAAAATCTCCTAACGCACCCGATATTCTTTTAAGACGTAAGTAGCACTCCCCCAAATCCTTTCCACTGTTAATTTAGTTATGCCAATAGAAGGAGCAAACCAACGAGTGTCGGTATAATCCGGACAATTACAAGTTACAATTCTATAGCAATCGTTAAAACTACCGGCCGGAACAGCGATATTTTCAACTGTCTCTACACTATCCGCAATTGCAACCTCGACCGGACAGGCAGCACAGAAACAAGCATCGATATTCCATTCGGCTCCTATCTGTAGAGGAACTTCCAGCAAAATTTTGAATTGACAGCCGTAATCTTTATTCAGATACTCTCTTAATTCATTCCCCTCAAATTTTAAATAAGAAATAATGGTGTCCGAGAGATTAGCAGAGTGAAAGGTAATTTTTCTTTTGATAAAGACCGAACTCCCATCTGAAAGAGTGTCATATCCGCTTATTTCCTCCCTAATTTCTGAATCAAAACAATACCAGTTGCAAATTTTCCCCTCATACACCCAATAATTCCCAACCGCCAAGGGGAATAAATCTTTTATTCCTGGAGGACCGGTTGGGTTCTTTTGGCAACTGAATAGAAAAAGAATAATCAGCCCCACCAAGCATATTAAACTTACCTTAAAAGCAAATCTCATATTACCTCCCTATCTGGAGCAGGAAACTTTTATCTCACAATAAATATAAGTGATTTCTATATAAAAAACAAGTGGATTCTTAATAAAAAGAGGTGCTGTTACACTTGAAATTTTATAAGATTATATTATTTTAGGAATCTAATGAAAATCATCATCCCCGCAGCCGGAGTCGGCACCCGTCTAAGACCGCATACATATTCAGAACCCAAAGCTTTGCTAAATGTCGCCGGGAAACCCATCTTAGGGCATATTTTAGATAATCTTAAGCCTCTAGGCCCTAAGGAGGTAATCTTTGTAATTGGCTTTTTGGGTCATAAATTAATTGATTTTGTGAAAAAAAATTATAAATTTAAGACCAATTTTGTGAAGCAAAAAAAACTTTTGGGTTTGGGACATGCGATTTATTTGACCAGAAATTTTATCAGCCAGGAGCCGGCTTTAATTATTTTAGGCGATACCATCATTGATTCAGATTTGAAATTTGTAAAAAAGAGTAAATACAATCTTTTGGGAACTTGTGAGGTTAAAGATCCCCAAAGATTCGGAATTGCAGAGGTCCAAAATGGCTGGGTTAAAAAATTGACCGAAAAGCTAAAAAGACCGAAAGGTAATTTGGCTTTGGTGGGTGTTTATTATATAAAAGATACCAATTTGTTCAAACAGTGCTTGAATGAGATTGTAGGAAATGGTAAAATGACTAAAGGGGAATATCAATTGACTGATGTTTTACAAAAGATGATTGATAAAAAAGCTAAATTCAAAACTTTTGAAGTCCAGGGCTGGCACGATTGCGGAAAAATTGAAACGCTATTGCAGACCAACCGTTATCTTTTAATGAGAAATGGTTTTCCCTCCAGCAAACAAATCCCTGGGTCTGTAACCCTTCCCCCGGTTTTTATTTCACCTCAAGCCAAAATTGAAAACTCGGTAATCGGGCCTTTTGTCACAGTGGGGGATAAAGCTTGGATAAAAAATTCTGTAGTTTTTGATTCTATTGTCAATGAGAAAGCACAAGTGTTGCACACTATTTTGAATGCTCAAGTCGTCAGGAAAAATGCGTTGGTAAATGAAAATGATTGGCCATTCATCAATTTAAGTTAAGTTTTTAACTTCAGGAGGAAAGTTGAATAACAAAGACTTCTTTTTTACATCCGAATCAGTGACCGAAGGGCATCCGGATAAAGTTTGCGACCAGATTTCAGATGCGGTTCTAGACGAAGTGCTCAAACAAGATTCTAAGGGGAGGGTGGCATGTGAAACTTTTATAACGGTAGGATTGGTAATTGTGGGAGGAGAGATAACCACTACCGGTTACGCGGATATTGGGGGTTTAACCAGAAATCTTATCAAAGATATCGGCTACACTGATGCCAAATATGGTTTCAACTATCAAACCTGTTCGGTTTTAAATGCTATTGGAGAGCAATCACCGGATATTTCTCAAGGGGTTGATATCGGCGGTGCTGGTGACCAGGGTTTAATGATTGGATACGCTTGTAATGAAACTCCAGAACTGATGCCTATGTCGATTATGCTGGCACATAAGTTAACCAAAAGATTAGCGGAGGTGAGAAAGACAAAGCTTGTACCTTATTTAGGTCCGGACGGTAAATCGCAAGTCACAATCCAATATCAAAATGGAAAACCCACCAGAGTAGAAGCCGTGGTCATTTCCTGTCAACATACCGAAGAGATTTTGGATAAAAGCGGTAAGACTATCACCCCAGAAGCTGTGGAAGAAATTAAACAACAAGTGATCTTCTCTGTGATTGAGGAAAAGTTAAGAGATAAAAATACCAAATATTATATCAACCCCACTGGTAAATTTGTGGTGGGAGGACCTCAATCAGACACCGGTATGACCGGTAGAAAAATTATTGTGGATACTTATGGCGGGATGTGCCCTCATGGTGGAGGAGCTTTTTCCGGAAAAGACCCTACTAAAGTAGACCGCTCTGCCAGTTATATGGCACGCTATATTGCTAAAAATATTGTAGCTACTGGTGTGGTGGAACAGTGCTCTATCCAGCTGGCTTATGCCATCGGAATAAAAGAACCGGTATCTATTTATGTGGATACTTCAGGAGGAAAAGAGATTCCTAATTCTAAATTATTAGAATTAATTAGAAAAATTTTTGTGCTAACCCCCCAAGGGATTATGGATATGTTAAATTTAAGAAGACCTATTTATAAAAAAACTGCCGCCTATGGACATTTTGGAAGAAACGAACCAGAATTTACTTGGGAAAAAACAGATAAAGTCAACGACTTACTGAAAGGATTATAAAATGCAATATGATGTCAAAGATTTGAAATTAGCCAAAGCCGGTAGATTACGAATCGAATGGGCTGAAAAAAATATGCCGGTCTTAAGATTAATCAGAAAACAGTTTGAAAAACAAAAACCTTTAAAAGGTAAACAGATTGCGGCCTGTCTGCATGTCACTACCGAGACCGCCAATTTGATGGTTACCCTAAAAGCTGGTGGAGCTAAAGTGGCTTTATGTGCTTCCAATCCTTTATCTACTCAAGATGATGCGGCTGCCAGTTTAGTCAAGGATTTCGGGATTCCAGTCTTTGCTATCAAAGGGGAGGATAACAAAACTTATTACAAACATATCAAAAGTACCTTGAGTTTAAAACCACAAATTACAATGGATGATGGAGCTGATTTGGTTTCCACTTTGCATACCGGTCGAACTGACTTGGTAAAAAATATAATTGGAGGAACAGAGGAGACTACCACCGGAGTTATTCGATTGAGAAGTTTGGAAAAACAAAATTTGTTAAAATTTCCTATTATTTCTGTCAACGATTCTAAAACTAAACATTGGTTTGACAATAGATATGGAACTGGTCAGTCCACCTTAGATGGAATTTTAAGGGCTACTAATATTCTGTTTGCTGGTTTAAAAGTGGTGGTTTGCGGTTACGGTTGGTGTGGACGTGGTTTTGCGTCAAGAGCTAAAGGTATGGGAGCGGATGTGATTGTGACCGAAGTTGACCCCTTGAAGGCCTTGGAAGCTACCATGGATGGGTATAAAGTGATTCCGATTGATGCAGCGGCCAAAATCGGAGATTTATTTGTGACTTTGACCGGGGATGTCTCTGTTATAAGGAAAGAACATTTTTTGAAAATGAAAGATGGTGCCATTATGGCTAATTCCGGTCATTTCAATGTGGAAATCGATATTGAAGGTTTGAAGAAAATTTCCAAGTCCAAGAGAAAAACCAGAGAGTTTGTGGAGGAGTTCACATTAAGAAACGGAAAAAGAATTAATCTTTTAGGAGACGGAAGATTAATCAATCTGGCAGCAGCCGAAGGTCATCCGGCCACGGTAATGGATATGTCTTTTGCCAATCAATCCTTGGCAGCAGAGTATTTGGCTACCCATGGCAAAAAATTACAAAAGAAAGTTTATCCAGTTCCAGAAACAATTGACCAAAAAATTGCTAAATTGAAATTAGAAGCTATGGGAGTGAAAATTGACCAGCTGACTCCGGAGCAGAAAAAATATCTGACTTCCTGGGAACTGGGGACTTAACCTTTAGGTTTTAGGTGGACTTTAGCAGAGGGGAGATAATGACCTTATCTAAAATCTTCTTAATAGCTGTTGCACTATTTTCACTTGCCATTCCGGTTTGGGCTGTGGAATTGGTCAAGGGAGAAAATCTGGTTGAATTACATTTCCTTTTACAATTAAGAAGAGTTGATTTCGGACAAAGTCACACTTCCATTAATAACGAAGGCCAAGTTTATTCAGGATTTATCGCCAAAAGAGGTGAGATTAGATTAGAGGGGAGTCTGAATGAGGAAAATCTGCGCTGGGGTATAATGCTGGACCCGATTGGGCTATCCAACAAAATTACCCAGGATGCCTATATTTCCCTGGAATATATTCCGTTCTTTAATATAAAAATGGGTCAGTTTAAGTATCCCCAAAATTTAGATGGCCGTACCTCAAATGCTAAACTCATAATGATCGAGCGCTCAATTTTAGGCAGAACTTTTGGAACCAAAAGGGATCTGGGAATAGAATTCAGCTACAATCATAAATATTTTGAGTATGCCCTGGGTTTGGTCAATGGCAGCGGCCAAAATAATCCTGAAAATAACGACAAAAAAGATTGGGTCGCCAGGGTTTTGGCAAAGCCGGTTCCATATATAAGCTTAGGTGGTTCCATCTACAGAGGCAGACAGCCAAGCGGAATAACCCAGAGAACCGCAGCCGAGGTAAAATTCAATTATAAAAATTTTATTTTACAATCAGAATATCAGGTGGGGAAAGATAGCAGCTTGGAAAGATGGGGGGTGTATCTGCAAGCATCTTATCAAGTAGGGAACATAGTACAACCTTGCCTGAGAGGCGAAATCTGGGAACCAGGAAAAAATAATCTTAAGGATAAAAAGTCTATTATCGCTGGAGGTATTAATTTTTTTTTGAAAGGAGAGAGTACTAAAATTTCCTTTAATTATTTTCTGGTCACAGAAGAGACCAATGAAACCGACAATAATGAATTTATTATGCAGTGGCAGTTGAGCTTTTAACCTTCTTTGAATTTACTTTCTGGCTCTAAATAAAACCCCCAATCCCAAAATCCCGAAAATTATATTCCCTCCCCAGGCCGAAAGCCAGGGAGGCAATTTCTGGTTATATCCCAGTGATTGTCCGATTTTAAACAGGATATAATAAATGAAACCGACAATAACAGTAACTCCGAAATTAAAAGCCAGGCCGGATCTGCGGGGGTGGGCTGCCAGAGGAGCCCCGAATAAGACAATAATAAAATTGAGCAGAGAAAAAGAAAATAAAACATATTTATTCACCTGCTCTCTGGTCACATCTTTGCCCGATTTCTGCCTGAGCTTTATGTAACTGGATAATTCCTTTAGATTCATCTGGTCCGGGGTCTTCTGCTCTCTGGAAAAAAGCTCCGGTTTGACTTTTAAGTCATACCGGACCCAGGAAGAAAAGGTCTCATATTTTTCGGCTTGAAATGAAGTATCTTCGAAAACCCGCACTCTTCCCTTTTCCAAAAGCCAGCCCGGATTTTTCCACACCACATTCTGGGCTTCCAACCACTCCACCAATTTCTCATCCTCAAATCTTTGAAACAAAGCGTCCACCCCTTGCTTCAATTTGGTATCATAGATTTTGAAATGAAAAATCCAGCCCCCCTCTCCCTGAGCAAAAAGATCGATTATTTGGGCCTGTTCCGGTGAGTAAATTTTTTCGAATTTGATTTTTTTAATAGCCACCTTTTTTTGGTTGGCATGGGGAACCACATATCCCTTAAAAAGGATTACCAAAATAGAGATTACCAGTGCCAAAATATAAAGGGGAGCTAGTATGCGGTATAAACTGTTGCCTGAGGATTTCAGGGCTGTAATTTCATGGTTTTTGCTCAAAATCCCGATGGAAAATAAAGTGGACAAAAGCATGGCTACCGGAATGACTAACGCTAAGACTTCCGGGAGGGAGTATAAATAATATTGGGTCACATCCACCAATTTGGCTTTGTGGTCGATGAAATAATCTATCTGCTCGATTAGATTTACCAAAATGAAGATGACCGATAAAGCCAGCAGGCCGAAAAAAAGGACTTTTAAAAACTGGCTGATTAAATAGCGGTCTAAAATTTTCAAAAAAGCTTCTCCCTTATTTTGCTAATCACTCATTATTTTAATTCTCCCAAGATAAGACAATCCGGATATTAAGGTAAGATATATTTTCGCAATCTTTTGGGAACGATTTTCTCGAGCCAGTCCCAGGAGATAAACTTGGCTTCTTTGTAGGTTTTGATGAAAAGAAGCAGTCCGGCTGTTCCGATCAAAAAATTGGCGGACCACATAGCCCAAAAAGCAGAGATTATCTGTCGGTCAGCTAATTCTTCGCCGGCGATTAAGAAAGCCCAGTATAATATGAAAAATCCCAAGGATAAACTTAAGGCAATCACCATTCCCCCTCTTTTTGCCATAATCCCCAAAGGGGCCCCCAGAAGGACAAAGACCAGACAAGCCACCGGGATGGAATATTTTTTATGAATTTCCACCAGCAAAGAATTGATTCTATTTTTGGTATCTTTGAGATTGAAATGGATGGTCTGGATTTCCCTTAAAAGGTCTTGCTGCCTTTTGAAACTACTTATTATTACTTGTTCGGGGCTTGTCTGAGTTGAAGTCGCGGAACCGGGTAACAAGACTGAATTGATAGATGCTTTAGTAATTTCTTTTAGTTTTTTTTCTTGCGAGGAAATCTCCGGTTTAATTTTATCAACCTCTTTTTTCATCATACCTGCACTCATTTCCCTATCGGTGCGGAAGTCAGAGGAGGACCTGACCAACTGACTGCCAATGTCGGGGAAGAACAGAATCTGTTTATCAAAGGTCAGGCGGCGGTATTGCCCCAACTGGGCTTCATCCATCTCATGCACTTCTCCCTTGTGCAGGGTAAGAATTAAGGTGTTGCGGTCGGAGCTGAACTCTATTTTCCCCTTTTCCGCTATAATGGTTCGGGGAAAATATCTGTCTTTTTGCTCATAGATGGTAATACCCTCGATGTCGGAAGATTTGGGATCCACTTTTTTGATTAAAATATAGTAGCCGGGAATGTCGGTCATAAAGACCCCTTCTTTGATATTTAGGGTAGGCCTTTTCTGATTGATATCGGTCATCAAAAGTCGGGCTTTGTGATTGGCTTCCGGTAAGACTGAATTGTTAAAAAATATCATTCCGATGGCAAGCAAAATGGAAGTTATAATTACGGGCAAAACTAATTTGTATAAGCTGACACCATTAGCTTTCAGAGCCAAAATTTCGTTATCTGCTGACAGTCTGCCAAAAGCCATTAAGGTAGCTACCAAAACCGCCATAGGGATGGATAAAGCCAACATCCAGGCCAAGTTTAAAACAAATACTTCTAGGATAGTGAAAGCTGAAAGCCCCCGGGTGATTATCAGATTTAAAATTTCTAAGATGAACTCCATCACCAGGACAAAAGTGATTATGGCTAAGCCGAATATAAATGGTCCGATATGTTCTTTTAAAACGTAGCGCCGTAGAATCTTCATTTTCATTGAAAATATACTTTATTTTTCGGTTTCTTCCATATTAGACTATCTTATTGGGTCGGATATTTGAAATTAAAATGTGGAGATTAGTTAGCAGGTTTTAAAATTTAATTTTTTAAATGGTAACAAGCCGCTTGCCTTGAGCTAAAAATTTGCTTATTTTTGTTTTTTGAAGAAGGTTACCATGAAAAAACTTTTAGTCAAAGATTTGAAACCAGGGACCGAAGTTTCAGAATTCTTCGCTTTGAGAAAAAAGGAGCTTAAAGAGTTCGACGGGAAAAATTTTTTGAAATTGGAGCTGGGGGATAAATCCGGCAGAATCGACGCCGTGCTCTGGGATAGAGCTGTGGAATATGACCGGCAGATTGAAACCGGGGATATTGTGAAAGTTAAGGGGATTACTTCCAGCTATAAGAACAACCTGCAAATTAAAATAGATGATATTTTAGCTGTTCCGGCTGAAAAAGTGGATTTGGAGGACTTTTTACCGGTGGCGGACAAACCCCCGGAGGAGCTTTTGGGAGAGTATAAAAAAATATCATTTTCGCTTAAAAACCCTCATCTGAAGGCTCTTATGGAGAAGATTTTAGCCGATGAAAAGATTGTGGAGAAGTTGAAAGTGGCACCGGGAGGGAAGCTTTGGCATCATTGTTATATCGGAGGGCTTTTGGAGCATACTTTAAAAATTGCGGAAATTTGCCAGAAAACTTCTGAAATGTATGATTTGGTTGATAGAGATTTACTTTTAGCCGGAGCTTTGTTGCATGATTTGGGAAAGATTACCTCTTATCACATTTCCACTTTTATCGATTTTACCGATGAAGGCAGGTTATTAGGGCATATCGTGGAAGGTGACCGGATGGTTCATGAAAAAATAAAAGAGATGCCAGATTTTCCGGCCGAGCTGGCTTTAAAATTGAGACATCTGATTTTATCCCATCAAGGGGAACTGGAAATGGGCTCACCGGTGGTGCCCCAAACTCTGGAAGCAACCATCTTACATTTTGCCGATGAAATGGATGCCAAAGCCGGAGCTTTTACTTATATTATAAAAAGAGATAAGGAACCCCATAAAAAATGGTCGGATTGGGTCCCTTTAATAAAAAGATATATTTACTTTGGAGAAGAAGAAAAATAGGAGGAGGGGATGGGTCTTTTCGATTTAATATCCAACGACATCGGAATAGATTTAGGAACCGCTAACACTTTGGTGTTTGTGAGAGGTGAGGGGATTGTTCTAAATGAACCTTCAGTAGTAGCTATCGAAGTTCAAACCAAAAAAGTTTTGGCTATTGGTAAAGCCGCCAAAGAGATGGTAGGTAGAACCCCCGGAGAAATGGCAGTTATCCGACCTATGAAAGATGGGGTGATTGCTGATTTTGAAATCACCGAAAGGTTGTTATCAGATTTTATCAAACGGGTGGTGAAGCATAGATACTTGATGAAACCCAGAATTGTGATTTCGGTTCCGTCAGGAATAACCGAAGTGGAAAAAAGAGCGGTGCGGGATTCGGCTGAAAACGCCGGCGCCAGAGAAGTGTTTTTGATTCAGGAGCCCATGGCAGCCGCTATTGGGGTGGGATTACAGGTAGAGCAGCCTTCTGGCAATATGATAATAGATATAGGTGGAGGTACATCAGAAATTGCGGTGATTGCCTTGAATGGAATTGTTAATAACACTTCCATAAGAATCGCCGGAGATGAGATGGATGAAGCTATTATGCTATATCTGAAGAAAAACTTTAATCTTTTAATCGGAGAAAGAACCGCAGAAGATATCAAAATCAAAATCGGCTCTGCTTTTGAATTAGAAAAAGAAGAATCGATGGAGATTAAAGGAAGAGATCTGGTCAACGGAGTTCCCAAGACCATGAAAGTCAGTTCGGTGCAGATTAGAGAGGCCTTGAAAGAACCGGTCGAGGCGATAATAGAAGCAGTCAAGCAGGCTTTGGAGCGAACTCCTCCGGAGCTGGCCGCTGATATTCTGGATAAAGGAATTATTATGACCGGTGGAGGCGCACTTCTTAAAGGTCTGGATAAAAGATTACGAGAGGAAGCCAATTTACCTGTGAATGTGGCAGATGACCCTTTAACCTGTGTGGTGAGAGGGACCGGAAAAGTTTTAGAGGATATGAATCATTATTCCAAGGTTTTGATTAAGAGTAAACGGGATTAAATACCAGCAAAAACAGTGAATTTGGATTCTTGGCAGTAAATTATCAAACTATGCTAATTGGACTAAGTCCTAAAATTCCCTTAATTTGATTATTAATTAAACGACTCAACCAGTTTTTAAAATAAAATTTTAAAATTCCGTATCTACTTAAAAACTGACAAACATCAGGTTTGTCTTTTTTTATATGGATTTTGAAAAAACCACTTACACCCAGGGAAGTATTTTAAAAAACGTCTGGAATCTTTCCTGGCCTATCGTCAGCTCTTATTTTCTGCAGACCTTAGTCTCTTTAGTTGACATCAAAATGGTGGGGGCTCTGGGGCAAGAAAATATTGCCGCCATCGGTCTGGCCAATTCCGCTATTTTTGTGGTCTTGATGCTGATGATGGGAATGACCGTTGGCTCCACTGCTTTGGTGGCTCGCTATGCCGGTGAAAAATCCAAAGAAAAAGTGCAGCTGGTGATTCAAAACTCTTTTGTTCTGTCAGTAATTTTGGCTCTGATTTTGACTTTGGTTGGGACAGTTTTTTCCGCTCAAATTCTGCGCTGGATGGGAGGAGAGGCCAATGTTGTCAAAATTGGTACCCCCTTCATGCAAATTATCTCTCTGGGCTCTATATTTTTAACTTTGAATATAACTTTTTCTGGCTTAATGATAGGAATGGGGAAGACCAAGACCAATCTCTACATTTTGGGAACCATTAATTTCTTGAATGTCATTGGTAATTATTTTTTCATCTACGGCATCGGCTTTTTCCCGGCTATGGGGACTGCTGGGGCGGCATTGGCTTCCACTTTATCCAGAGGGATTGGGGCATTTTTGGCCTGGAGGACCGTGAACAAGTGGGGATTTACCGTGACCAAAAATCACAAGAAGGTTTTTCATTATGATAAGGAGATGCTCAAAAAAATTGTGGGAATCGGTATACCGGTGGCAATCCATGCCCTGATATTAAGACTTTCGGTGATTGGCTTAAATAAGATTTTATCTTATACAGTTTACAGCACTAAAGCCATTTCGGCCTATACCATTGGACTGGCTACCGAAGCTATTTCGTTTATGCCTGGTATAGCTTTTTCAACTGCGGCAACTACCTTGGTGGGGCAGAATCTGGGTGCTGGAAATCCTCAAGGGGCTGAAAAATCCGGCTGGACTGCTATGAAATTTGCAGCAACCTTGATGTCTGTTTTGGGGCTTTTTCTAATTGTATTTTCTAAGTCCGTTATAGGTTTTTTTACTGATGATGCTACCGTGATTTCCATCGGCTCGCATTATTTAATTGTGAATGCTTTAGCCCAACCTCTGATAGCCGTAACCATGGTGGCCGCCGGTGCTTTACGAGGAGCCGGAGATGCCAAAGTTCCTATGTTTGTGGCTTTATTTTCCCTGTGGGGGGTCAGGATTCCCCTGGCGGTGATGTTGGGCTTATGGTTGAACTTCCAGACCGACGGAGTCTGGCTGGCTATGCTTGCCTCGATATTGATTTCCTCCATTTATTTATCCCGGAGATTCAAAAACGGTGCCTGGAAAAGTATAAAACTATAGCCCTTTTTCCTTTAAAGTAGTTAAAAAACCTTTAAACCTACAGGGCTTGAAGGTGTCCAACTCAATAGAAAAGAAAATGGTACCAGATTCTGATCTGGAATTGATAGAGAAGTTCCAGAAAGGCGAACAACAGGCGTTCAATCAGCTGGTTTTGAAGTATCAAAAAAAAATATATGATTTGGTTTACAGGATGATAAGAAATAATGAGGACGCCCTGGATTTAGCCCAAGAGGTATTCGTGAAAGCTTATTCTAATTTGAAGGATTTCAAAAGAGAAGCGGCCTTTTATACCTGGCTGTACCGGATTGCTTTAAATTTGAGTTTCAATCATGCCCGGCAGAAAAAAGTCAGAAGCTTTGTTTCTCTAGTTGAATTGGGTGACACTTTGCCGGCTAAAAATAATCCGGCTGATGACCTACAACAGAATCAAATTACTATGGCGATCGATAAGGCGGTTTTGACTTTGCCCAAAAAACAGAGGTCGGTCTTTGTCTTGCGTTATTACGATCAGATGCCCTATAAACAGATGTCAGAAGTTTTGGGGAAAACCGAAGGTTCGCTAAAAGCCAGTTATTTCCAGGCCTTAAAAAAGTTACAAAAACAACTTAAAGCTTACAGGTGAGTAAATGAGAGAATGTAAAAAATATCAGGAATTATTACCCGACTATGTAGCCGAAGAATTAAGCCTGGATACCAGAGAAAAACTGGACCAGCATCTGGTAACTTGTCCGGGCTGTCAGGCGGAACTGCAGGAATTGAAATCTACTCTGGCGATTTTAGAGCAGGACAAAAAATATTCGGAACTAAAAATTGCCGAACCTGATTTCTTGGTGGGAGTCCGCTCCAAAATTGAAAAGAGAACCCGGCCCTCAAGAATCGCGGTTTTTCGGCCAAAATGGATGGCAGCCGGTTTGGCTATGGTTTTAGTAATTTTATTGGGCTGGAGTTTATTTAAAGAAGATATTACCAGTTTGACCAATAAAGATACTGCAAATCTTTCTTCTGGGGAAGCCGCTGAAGAGAATCTGGCAGAGACCGAACTAAACCAACTTCTGACTCCGGAGACCGATGAAAGCTTGGACCAATTATATATTCAGTTGGCAAAAGATTATTATCAAAACGAGGATTTGGTCACCGTTTTATCTGATTTTTCGCAATCGGATTTTGAAACTTTGGAAAACAAAATGAAGAATATCAACCTTAACATAAAATAAGGAGGAAATTATGTTTAGATTTAAGATTTTAATCACACTTTTCACCCTGTTAAGTTTTGGGTTAATTTCGGCCCAGGAAGAAAGTACCTCGCTGCCTGATTTTCCTGAAATTCCGGAGATGGAACTTTTCCAGGACCTGGAGTTTTTCCCTGAAACAGAATTTTTTCCCGAAATGGAGCATTTCTACGAATTCAATTTTTCTCCGGAGATGGATTTTTCATTCGAGGGGATTCCTTTTGCCCAAGCCCCGGAGTTTTCAGAAGAGTCGCCCGAACCGACTACTCCTCCCGATAAACCGCAAAAAATGCAGGAGAAAGTGGAATCCTTGCGGGTTTGGAAGCTTTTGGAGACCCTGGATCTGACCGAAGAGCAGGCCAATTCCTTTCTGCCGGCTTACCGGGAGTTTCAGAAAAGCGAGGGAAAATACTCCCAGACCAGAAGAGAGCTTTTAGACCAGCTGCAGGAAAGCTTGGAAGACAAAGACCAGAAGAAAATATCCGACCTGGTGGCTAAATTGAAACAAAACCGCCTGCAGATAGAGCAGGACCGGGTCCAGTTTTTAGCCCGCATCGATAAAATGCTTTCCCCGGAACAACAAGCCAAGTTCTTATTATTTCAAAATAGGTTTGAAGGACGGATGCGAGCCGAAATCATGGAATTACGGCAACCCCAAATTTATAAAAACCTGCAAAAACCTTACTTGGAGCTGGAGCTGAAAACCTTAAATGACAAATTGCAAATGTTGCATAAAAAAAATTTTAAAGAGGATGATTTGGAGGAACTGAAGGCCCGTCTGGAAGAATCGCACCAAAAAGCCGAGGAGATGTACAAAAGATCAGAGGAGATGTATCAAGAATTGATGAAGAAATTTAACGAGATAGAAAAAAAGGAAAAATCCAAGAAAACCTATTGATTACTGGACGGTAAATTTAGCTTCAAGTTTTATCTTCAGTCAAAACCCAGAGCTTCTCTGGGTTTTTTATTTGACAACCATTCCTGCGTATTATATTGTTAACAACATAATCCCATGCCAATCAGCAAAAACCAGATCTTAGAATTTCTTAAAAAATCCATCTACCGACCGGTCAAGATAAAAGAATTGGCCCGGGAAATGAAGATTTCTCCAGCCGAATACCACTCTTTCCGGCGTCAGGTCAAAGATTTAATTTCGGAAGGACATCTGATTAAGCTCAAGAAAAACCGGCTGGGACTGCCGGATAAGTTGAGCTTAAAGATCGGGAAACTGGCGGCCACTAAAGGAGGTTTCGGCTTTGTGATACCGGATGACGGGTCAGGGGATATCTACATCCATTCTGAAAATATGGGAACAGCTATGAATGGCGATAAAGTCAAAGTCAGAGTCTTGAGCAGAAGAAATGGAAAATCACCCCAGGGAACCATAATTGAAGTTCTGGAGAGAGCTAAATCTATCATTATAGGGACCTTGAAGAAAACCAAATATTTCGGCTTTGTAGAGCCGGATGACCCCAAGATTACCCGAGATATCTATATCCCACCGGAATCTTTCAATTCGGCCCAAGTGGGACAAAAAGTGGTAGTAGAAATTGAAAGCTGGTCTGACCCCCATCTGAGTCCGGAAGGAAAGATTATAGAAGTGATAGGTTTCCCGGAGGAAAAAGGGATTGATATTTTGACCATCATCAAGGAGTTCCAGCTTCCTTTGGATTTTCCGCCTGCAGTCATCAGAGAAGTGGAGAAAAGTGACCCGGCCATTACTCCGGCAGAGATAAAAAACAGAAAAGATTTCAGGAAGCTGAACTGTTTTACCATCGACCCTATCAATGCCAAAGATCATGACGATGCGGTTTCCATTCAAAAATTGAAAAACGGGAACTGGCTTTTAGGGGTGCATATTGCGGATGTCTCTTTTTATGTCAAAGAAAATTCAGCTTTGGACAAAGAGGCGTTGGCTCGAGGAACCAGTGTTTATTTGGTAGACCGGGTTATTCCCATGCTGCCGGAAAAGCTGTCAAATGAGATCTGCAGCTTAAAACCGGAGCAGGAACGCCTGACCTACAGTTGTCTGATGGAGCTGGATGAAAACTGTCAGGTGGTAAACTACCAAATTCAAGAATCCGTGATTGAAAGTAAAGCCAAATTAACTTATGAAGAGGTGCAGGCTTTTTTTGACAGCGGGAAAAGTACAACTCAACTTAGAGGGTTAGAGGAAGATTTAGCAAAAATGTTGGAACTCTCTCAAAAACTTCTGAAAAAAAGAGAAGCCCAGGGAAGCTTGGATTTTGATTTGCCGGAAGCTCTGGTGATTTTGGACGCTTCTGGAAATATTTTGGATATTAATCAGGCAGCCAGATTAGACAGCCACCGCCTGATTGAAGAGTTCATGCTTCTAGCCAACAAAACTGTGGCTCTGCACGTGACCCGCTTAGCCATGCCCTTTTTATACCGGGTCCATGCCAAACCGGATCCGGAGAAACTCAAAGCTTTCTCAGAGTTAGTTTCTCAATTAGGTTATAAAACCAGCCTGGGAGAAAAAGTGACTCCCCGTCTTCTGCAAAGATTTTTAAAGCAGGTAGAAGATAAGCCGGAAGAACCCTTGATTAATGAACTTCTGTTGCGGTCGTTGAAAAAGGCGGTTTATCAGCCGGAAAATATAGGGCATTTTGGTCTGGCTTTTAGTCATTATACTCATTTCACCTCGCCCATCCGCAGATATCCAGATTTGATTGTTCACCGCCTCTTGAAAGAACTCAAAAAGGGGCAATATACTCCGGAGAGGTATCACTTTCTGATGAAACGTCTACCTCGAATCGGGGAAATTGCCTCTGATAGAGAAAAAATCGCAGAAGAAGCTGAAAGAGCCACTATAAAGTTAAAGCAGGTTCAATACATGCAGGATAAATTGGGGGAAGTTTTCGAAGGAGTGATTTCAGGAGTTGTCCCTTACGGCTTTTTTGTCCGTCTGCAAAAATTAATGGTGGAAGGGTTGGTCCGGCTTTCATCCATCGATGATGATTATTATATTTATGATGAATCCGGCTACCGGGTGGTTGGCAAGCACACCAAAAAGGGTTACCGCTTGGGGGATAAGGTCTCGGTTAAAGTGATTAGAGTGGATAAAGAACAGCACCAACTAGATTTTGTCTTAGCCGATAATTTTAAAAAAAGAAAAAAGTAGTTTACAGCTATGCCTGAAATACCAGGGAAAATTCTAATAGTCAGCGGTAATCCTAACTTTCTTCGAGAAGTTCAAGTCAATCTAAAAAATATTTCTGCTGATATTCAGACAGCTTCTGCCGGCTCCGAAAGCTTGAAAAAATTAAAAGAAACGGGTTTTGATTTTTTGGTTGTGGATTCAAATTTAAAGGACATCTCCGCTGAAAAATTAATCAAAAAAATTGTGAGTAAATCACCCACCACGGATATTTTGCTTGCAATATCTTCCCAGGATGCAAAAGAAAGTTGGGCTAGCTTAGGTGTGGATGACACCTTTGAGTTTCCTCTGAAAGAGGACGAGCTGAATTTCAAACTCAAAAAACTGGCCAAAGAGAAAAAGTTTTTGGTTGAGTGCGGACTCTTGGGAAAATCTCCTCAATTGAAAAAAATCGCAGAATCGGTTCTGCAAATAGCTCCCACAGATATTACGGTTTTGATAACCGGAGAAAGCGGGACCGGCAAAGAATTGATTGCCCGGGCTGTTCATAAAAACTCTTTGCATAAAGATAAACCCTTTATAGCGGTCAACTGTGGGGCTCTGGCTGAAGGAGTTTTGGAATCGGAACTTTTCGGACATGAAAAAGGTTCTTTCACCGGAGCAATCAGCCGTAGAGCCGGGGTTTTTGAGCTGGCTGAAGGTGGAACCATTTTTTTGGATGAAATCGGGGAGATTAAACCCTCGGTGCAGGTTAAACTTTTGAGAGTTTTAGAAGAAAAAGAGATTATGCGGGTGGGCGGCACTCAAAAAATAAAAGTCAATGTCCGGGTTTTGGCTGCCACAAATAGAGATTTGACCGTGGCTGTGGAAGAAGGGAATTTCAGAAGGGATTTATATTACCGAATCGGGGTGGTAAAAATCGAGGTTCCGCCTTTAAGAGAAAGAATTCAGGATATTCCTATTCTGGTGCATCAATTTATCAAACAGATTAACGCTAACAATAAAGACCAGACCTGGGGAATCACAGAAGGTGCCTTGGATTTATTAGTTAAATATCACTGGCCCGGAAATGTCCGGGAGCTGAAAAATTTTATCGAAAGCCGTGCTATTTTATCCTCCGGCAGAAAGATTGAAGCTCAGGATGTTTTGGAATATATAGAAAAGCATCAAATAGACAACCGCCAGTTGCCGGTGGTAACCGGCAGAACTCCCCAAGCCGCGGAACATGAGCTAATTTTTCAGGCATTAAGCGGCTTGAGGGCCGAAATAGTTTCCCTCAAAAATATTCTGTCAGGCCAAGAACCCGGAAATTTCAAATTTTCCGGTCTCAAGCCGCAAGAGGTTTATGGTTCGGATTTAAAGGATTACAGAGTGCAAGAGGTAGCTGCGGAAGAAAGCTTGGAGGACTTGGAAAAAGTGCATATTGCTAAGGTTTTAAAGCAGGTCTCCGGAAACAGGAGAAAGGCGGCTAAGATTTTAGGGATTGGGGAGCGGACTTTGTATAGAAAGATTGATAAGTATAATTTGAAGTGACTAAAATTTCATTCCAGTTATACTGACTCATCCCCTTTATTCCTGTTTTTTTATTCAAAATTTTATTTGCTTTTTTCAAATTATTTCTATAAATAATTAGACCAAGCTTTAATATCTTTTACTTACAGTATGGTGTAACCATTAAATTAATTTAGATGCTTCTATGGGGAGAGCTTTTCTTTTTTCAATTTGTTTGAGTTTCTTGGTGTCGCAAAACCTTTATTCACAAACCATCTCTCCCGAATTTTACCAAACCGAAGAGGATTTATTAGACGGTTTGAATCAGGGGGAACTTACCTATGATCAATATTTGGAGCTATTGGACTTGATGCGACGAAAAATAGATTTAAACAGTGTTGATTCGCAAGAAGTCAGTCAAATTCCGGATATCCAACTTTCTGATGTGAAAGATTCAGCAGAAAATCGGCTGGAGCAGGAAAAATTGTCGGCATTTATAAAACCACCGGTAAAAAGTGACAAGGAATTCCAGGGAGAATTAGTCTGGCAATTTCAGCAGAGATTCAGCGAAGACAAATTCACCAAAAATTATTTTGACTTGAATACAAGTTTAAGCCAGAATTTAAGCTTTAACCTTGAAGCCCAAAATGAAACTGACCAAACCCAGATTAGAAGAAGAAGCTTACAATATTTTCTTCCAGCTAAAAATCTTAATATAATTTTAGGGAATTTTCAAAAAAAGTTAGGCAAAGGAGTTAATCTTGGCAATCGCTCTTATCTGAATTTCACCTCTATCTCTACCTTATCCGCTCCTAATACCCTTATTTTCCCGTTATTCACCCGTTACAACGGCATTTTCATAAATTATCAGAGTGATATTTTCAATTCTTCAGTTCTCTACTCAGAAAACCGTTTTGGTGTTTACAAAGACCAAATTGTAGGTGGAGAGTTCCTATTTAAATTTAACCAATTCAAAGTCGGACCAATTCTTTCCTGGCAGAGAATTTCAGATAAAAGCTATCGCTTCCAAAACAGTTGCGCCAGCATTTTTGGAGAATATCAGGAGAAAAATTTCAATCTCTCTGGAGAGGCGGCTTTTTTGTCCGGAGGCGGCAATGGTGGAGTGGGAGAATTTTTTATCAGGCAG